>JACCDQ011358790.1_pt1 | contig 90811 bp, 94 predicted proteins | sample 7446031 | NCBI WGS metagenome assembly JACCDQ01 (sample SAMN15323442, study PRJNA562643) | freshwater metagenome | isolation source: river surface water | place: USA:Blue River Watershed | collected 2017-08-17
GGCGGCGAGGCGATGGCGATTGCCGCAAGCATCTCCAGCAAGGAGCAGTTGCAAAACCTGATCGACCACACCCGCGCCACTTGGGGGCCCATCGACATCCTGGTGTGCAACGCGGCCACCAGCCCCTATTACGGGCCGACCAAGGGCATGAGCGACGAAGTGTTCGACAAGGTCATGCGCAACAACGTGCTGTCCAACACCTGGCTGTGCACCATGGTCTACCCGGACATGAAAGCCAAAAAGGACGGCGCGATCGTGATCGTGTCATCGATTGGCGGCCTGCACGGCTCGGCCATCATCGGGGCGTACAACATTTCCAAGGCGGCCGACATGCAGCTGGCGCGCAATCTGGCGGTGGAATGGGGCCCGGACAACATCCGCGTGAACTGCATCGCCCCGGGCCTGATCAAGACCGACTTTGCCAAGGCCCTGCATGAAGACCCGGTGCTGAGCGCCAAGTACAACAACGAGACGCCACTGCGCCGCATGGGTGAGCCGGACGACATCGGCGGTGTGGCGGTGTTTTTGGCCAGCCCAGCCGGGCAGTACGTGACGGGTCAGACCATCGTGGCCGATGGCGGAATGATGATTCGCTGACGCCTGCTCAAATTAATTTAAAAAGGAGATATATGAAATTAAAATAATACAAATTAACTCATAAATAGACTCATGAAAGCTCTTATTGCTGTCTTATTAACTGCCGCAATGTCTTTGTTGGCAAGTTGTCATGGCGGATCAACCGACCCCGTTTGTGAAATCACCTCTTCGGGCCTCAACACCGAAGGCGAGAAAGTGCTCGTCTGCGAAAAATTCCATGCCAATGCGCCGTATATACGCATTGAAAAAATACAAGGTGCCTTTATCGGCGGCTTGGACACAGAGGGGTTGTTCACTTTTTTAAACGCCAACAACGTGATGGAAACAGTGACACTGGTCCATCCTGATGGGAGGCCTTACGCCTGCAATCTGGGCAGCAGCATGGGTATCGTCCCCGATGACACATCCCCGTCTCAGGATTGCGATCCGGTACAAAACGGCATGGTGTCCCAACGCCGCATTTACACACTTTATAAAGCGCAAGGAGAACTGGATTCCGCCCGAAAAACTCTGACGGCGACATCCATCCACCCTTATCTGGTGGCCACGCCATCGGCCATCGACAGCCTGCTCAACCGTCCTTTTGCGGGCTCAGCCAATTTCAGAAAAGCCACTTATGACCCTGAAATCGACGGCATCATCAGCTATGAAGATGCGTCCACACCGATTTTGCTGATGCCTTTGCGTCCGGGAAATCTGCGTCGCATTGGCCACGATGAATCAAAAGATTCGCCGCTTGAAAAAACTCAACCCACCGTCTTTCAGATCGCCAACTACAACAGCCCCGTCCAGGGCCCCGACGGCAATTGCTATCCGGCACTCACCTCGTTTGGGCCCCGCAATCCCCTTCATCATCTGAAAGTCAACGAAGCACAGATGGCTCGCCATCCCAGCATGCATCAAGCAGGGACCCACACGCTCACACTGGAGGCCATCGACCTCGAAGACAGTCCGGAGGATGGTTGGCATTTCGCCATTGGAACAGGATCCATGTCAGGCGAGATGCCCAGCGTGATGTTCAACCCTGCCACCTGGTTAAGTGCGCCCATTGACCTGACAGCCGAATTGACCCAAGTGCAACGCATCCATGGCATTCCCAACGGATTGGAATTGAAACTGGTGCCAGCGACCGCTGAGGGTCGCACAGGCAAGTCCTGTCTTTGAATGAATGGCCTTCAAAGCCTATGCCGCATTTGAAACGGCAGCCCATGAACAAAAAGCCCGCTGAAATTCAGCGGGCTTTTTCACATGAAGGCGACTTCGATCAGGCGAAATTGGCTTCTGCAAACGACCAATTCACCAGGTTGCTCAGGAAGGTTTCCACGAACTTGGGCCGCATGTTGCGGTAGTCAATGTAGTAAGCGTGTTCCCACACGTCCACGGTCAGCAGCGCTTTGTCGGCGGTGGTCAGGGGGGTGCCGGCAGCGCCGGTATTGACGATGTCCACCGAGCCGTCGGCTTTCTTGACCAACCATGTCCAGCCAGAACCGAAGTTGCCCACAGCGCTCTTGACGAAGGCTTCCTTGAATGCGGCATAGCTGCCCCACTTGGCGTTGATGGCTGCAGCCAGGGCACCGGTGGGTTCACCGCCGCCTTGGGGCTTCATGCAATTCCAGAAGAAGGTGTGGTTCCAGATCTGGGCAGCGTTGTTGTAGATGCTGCCGCTGGATTTCTTGACGATCTCTTCGAGGCTCATGCTCTCGAATTCGGTGCCTTTTTGCAGGTTGTTCAGGTTCACCACATAAGCGTTGTGGTGCTTGCCGTGGTGAAACTCCAGAGTTTCCTGGCTGTAGTGAGGGGCCAGCGCGTCGATGGCGTAAGGCAGTGCGGGCAAGGTGTGTTCCATGAGGGTGTCCTTTTATTGTTGCGGGTTGAAATGACGGGTCGCTGCATTTTAGGGGAGCGCAATGCCCCTTGCCGTGCACGGGGTCACTGTGGTGGCTGACCAGCCTTCGAGTGGGGCGGGGCCGGGGTGACGATTTCTGGTACCCCAGTATGAGGAACCCCGGCCCCGCCCCGCTCGAAAGCGCTTGCGCTCAATCCTTCACGGTCAGCGGCACCGCACCATCCGACAAAGTCGCCTGAACGCTCTGTCCAGGTTGAAACTGCGCTTTCAGGGTCAAGGCATGACCGTTTTCATCGCTCAACCAGGCATAGCCACGCTCCAGTACCCGGTGCGGGTCCACCGACGACAGACGCAGTGCAGCCCGCTCCAGGCGCTGACGTGCTTGCTGCACACGCTGGCCCCGACTGAAACCCAAACGGTCATTGAGGCGCTCCAATTGATGCGCACTGTCCGTCAAATCACTGTGCACACCGGCTTGCAATCGGTGGGCCAGTTGATCGAGCCACTGGCGGTGCTGGCCCAACACCGCTTGCGGGCGGCTCAAACGGGCGGCGATGGCGCTCAGGCGCTGGGCTTGGCGATCTTGCTGACGCGCCAGCCCCACCCCCAGTCGCGTGGCCACGCTGTCCAGGCGTTGGGCCTGCCGGTCTTGCTGGCGCAACAGCCCACGGGTCAAGCGGTGCTCCAGCACACTCAAAGCGTCCAGGCCCACGCCCCGGTCGGTCGCGGCCATCTCGGCGGCGGCCGTGGGCGTTGGGGCGCGGACATCGGCCACAAAGTCGGCGATGGTGAAATCGGTCTCATGCCCCACGCCGCTGACGAGGGGCACCGGGCTGGACGCGATCACGCGGGCGAGTTGTTCGTCGTTGAAAGCCCACAGGTCGTCCATCGAGCCACCACCGCGCACCAAAAGGATCACGTCCACCGGCGGGCTGAGCGGGTTGTCTTCGGCCGTGAAGGCGTACAGCTGCTGCAAAGCCTGCGCCAGCGTGGCCGCTGCACCCGCACCCTGCACCAACGCGGGAGCCATCAGCACGGGAATGTGCGGCACCCGCCGCTGCAAGGCGGTCACCACGTCATGCCAAGCCGCCGCCCCCAACGATGTCACCACGCCAATGGCACGCGGTTGAGGGGGTAACTCACGCTTGTGGACGGGGTCAAACAAGCCTTCGGCTTCGAGTTTGGCCTTGAGACGCAAGAACTGCTCGAACAGTGCACCCTGCCCGGCCCGCTCCATGGATTCGACCACCAGTTGCAAATCACCCCGGGCTTCATACACCCCCAATCGCCCCCGAACCTCAACCAATTCACCATCGCGCGGTGAAAAGTTCACCAGGCTGGCGGCGCGTCGAAACATGGCGCAGCGGATCTGGCCGGTGTCGTCCTTGATCGAAAAATAGCAATGCCCGCTGGCCGCCCGCGAGAAGCCCGAAATCTCACCGCGCACCGCAACCGGGTTGAACTGCGCATCCAGACTGTCCGCCACAGCACGACACAGCGCCGAAACCGTCCAGGCACGCGGCTTCAAATCGTCAACGAGGGGCATATATCCAGGTTTCATGAGGGTTTTCAGGGCATTTCAGGCTTCAGGCCGCACGGGCACAAGTGCAAGTACTCCACAAGCCAGACAAACCACAATGAACGAAGCCGTTCACCGGTGGCGTCCATGAAAAAATCGCACAAGCTGTTGATTTTATTGATGATTTTAAAATATTAAAAATTCCAAGACAGTCAAAAATCACATACAACAGTATTCAAAATTTGATAACAAATGAAGTTTCCCACAAAGTTATCCACAGAAAACAGAGGTATTCATCGTTCACACTGCGAGGACCGGGAAAAGTGCGAACTCTGACAGATAATGGCCACGCTGGGACCCTGGAAAAACAGAAGGAATCGCGTTGTTCTCCATCATACAAGCCGCTGGTTGGCCCATTTGGCCCTTGATTTTTTGTTCCATTCTGGCCCTTGCACTGGTGATTGAAAGATTGATCCAACTGCAAAGTCACAAAATTTCTCCTCCCCAAACGCTGGAACAGGCGATCGAAGCCACCCGCCGAGGATTTCCGGATGAAAGAACCATCACCCACATCGAATCCTTCGGGCAACTCGGTCCGGTACTGGCCAGTGGCTTGCGAACTTTGCAAAGAAACCCTCATGCCAGCCACGAGGAGATGAAAAACAACATGGAAATGACCGGTCGGGTCGCCGCCCAGCACCTTGAGCGCTATCTGCCCGCGTTGGCCACCATTGCATCGGCCGCACCGCTGCTGGGTTTGCTGGGCACGGTGGTGGGCATGATCGAGTTGTTTGGGGCCAGCACATCAGCGGGCAACCCGCCCGCCGCCTTGGCCCATGGCATCTCGGTTGCGCTGTACAACACCGCGTTTGGCCTGATCGTGGCCATTCCCGCATTGATGTTCTGGCGTTATTTCAGGGCAGTGGTCGACCGTCATGTACTGAGCCTGGAGGTGGCCGCCGAGCGTTTTGCCCGCCACCTGGCCCATCTGCGCGACTGAAACGGGACCAGCATGAACTTCCGCAACCAACGCCCTGCCCCTGAGCCGGAGATCAACCTGATCCCGTTCATTGACGTGTTGCTGGTCGTCTTGATCTTTTTGATGCTGACGACCACCTGGTCGCGCCTGACCGAAATCAACCTTAGCTTGCCCGTGGCCGATGCCCAAAAGCCCAACGAACGCCCGCGCCAGATCGTGCTGACGATCTCCTCACAAGGGCAATTCGCCATGAACAAATCTCCTGTGGGCGGCACCTCGGTGGAGGCCTTGACCGCTGTGCTGACACCGTTGGCGGCCAAAGATGTGACATTGGTCATCAGCGCCGACGCTTCGGCCACCCACCAATCGGTGGTCAATGCGATGGAAGCAGCGCGTCGCAGCGGCTTATCGCAAATCACCTTTGCCGCCCAGTCCACGTTGACTTCAGACATCTGAAACGCCATGAGTTTGCGCACTGCTTTGCACCAGCACTTGCCCCGGGCCTGGCTGCGCCGCGGGCTGACGGCCTGGCTTTTGCGCCCGCTGTCCTGGCTTTATGGCGCGCTGGTCACCTTGCGGGGCCTGGCTTACCGTCTGGGGCTGGCCCAAAGCCAGCGCCTGCCCGCATTGGTGATCGTGGTGGGCAATGTGGTGGCAGGCGGTGCGGGCAAAACGCCCACCACCATCGCTCTTGTCCGCCATTTGCAACAACGCGGTTTGCGCGTGGGCGTGATTTCACGAGGACATGGCCGGGCCACCCCAGACATCCGTGCCGTCGATGCCGACAGCCTGCCGCATGAGGTGGGCGACGAACCGCTGCTGATTCACCAGGCCACCGATGCCCCCGTCTGGGTGGCCGCAGCCCGCACCGAGGCGGGCCTGGCTTTGCTGCACGCCCACCCTGAAGTGCAGGTGTTGGTCTGCGACGATGGTCTGCAACACCTGGCTTTGACCCGAGACATCGAGATTTGTGTGATGGATGAACGCGGGGTGGGCAATGGCTGGCTCTTGCCCGCCGGGCCGCTGCGCGAGCCCTGGCCGCGCGCGGTCGATCTGGTGCTGCACACGGGCACATCCGCGCGGACCGAAGGCTACCGAGCCCAGCGCCACCTGGCCGACCATGCCCGCCAGGCCAACGGCCAGACTGTGCCCCTGAGCTCGTTGGCCGCAACGCCGGTCGATGCTGTGGCCGCGCTGGCCCGACCCGAAGCGTTTTTTGAAATGCTTCGCCAATCGGGCCTGACACTGGCCCACACCACGGCCTTGCCCGATCACCACAATTACAGCGACTGGTCCGCCCAGCCCGTCGAACGGGCTTTGCTGTGTACCGAAAAAGATGCCGCCAAGCTCTGGCCCCATGTCCCGCAAGCGCTGGCGGTGCCGCTGCAATTGAGCATCGAACAGGATTTCTGGCTTGCGCTGGACGCACTGGTCGATACCCGACTGCCCGCTGCGCTGGCTCGGCAAACCGGCTGAGACCGCCCCAGACCCCGGCAAGAAAGGGGCCGTCGCCCGGTATCATCCGCGCATGGACACCAAACTGCTTGAATTGCTGGTCTGCCCGGTCACCAAGGGCCCCCTCGACTTTGACCGTGAGCGCCAGGAACTGCTCTCACGCAGCGCCCGACTGGCCTATCCGGTGCGCAACGGCATCCCGATCCTGCTGGAAAACGAAGCCCGCACCTTGAGCGACGAAGAAATCGACCAACTCGCGGCCAAGCGCCCCATCCTCTGAAGTTCTTCACATGACCGATACGACCCAGGCCACGGGCTTCACCGTGGTCATTCCGGCACGCATGGCATCGAGCCGCCTGCCCGACAAACCCCTGGCTGACATCGCCGGTCTGCCCATGGTGGTGCGCGTGGCCAAGCGCGCCATGCTGTCGCAAGCCAGTCAAGTGGTGGTGGCTGCAGACGATGACCGCATCGTGGCCGCTTGCAAAGCCCATGGCATCCAAGCCTTGCTGACCCGCCAGGACCATGTCAGCGGCAGCGACCGCCTGGCCGAAGCCTGCCAGCTGCTGGGCCTGCCTGCTGAGGCGGTGGTGGTCAATGTGCAAGGTGACGAACCGCTGATCCCACCTGAGCTCATCAATGATGTGGCCCGCGTGCTGACCGAGCGCCCCGAAGCCAGCATGAGCACCGCTGCCCACGCCATCGGCTCACTCGACGAATTCACCAACCCCAACGTGGTCAAAGTGGTGATGGACGCGCGCCAGATGGCGCTGTACTTCAGCCGGGCTCCGATCCCGTGGTGGCGCGACGGACAGTCAGGCGGCAGCTTCAAAGCCCTGCCTAACCCAGCGCCGCTGCGCCACATCGGCATTTATGGTTACCGCGCTGGTTTTCTGGCGCAGTTCCCGAGCTTGCCACCAGCGCCGGTGGAAACCATGGAATCGCTGGAGCAACTGCGCGCTCTGTGGCACGGCCACCGGATTGCGGTGCATGTCACCGATCAGGCCCCAGGCCCCGGCGTGGACACCCCGGAAGACCTGGACCGAGTGCGGGCACTGCTGGGCTGAGCCCAGAGATTTCATCAAGCGAATGGCGTAAGTCTGCTTAGAGGCTGGCGTGCTATTCTCAAAAACAAGCGTCAGGTTTGCCTGACCCCAGATTCCAAACGATAAGAGGACTTTCCCCATGAGACTGATTCTGTTGGGCGCACCCGGCGCCGGCAAAGGCACACAGGCCACCTTCATTTGCCAGAAATACAACATCCCTCAAATCTCCACCGGCGACATGCTGCGTGCGGCCGTCAAGGCCGGTACCGAGCTGGGTCTGCAGGCCAAAGCCGTGATGGACGCAGGGGGCCTGGTCAGCGATGACCTGATCATCAACCTGGTCAAGGAACGCATCGCCCAGGCCGATTGCGCCAACGGCTTCCTGTTTGACGGCTTCCCCCGCACCATCCCCCAAGCCGACGCCATGAAAGCGGCCGGCGTGAAGCTCGACTACGTGCTTGAAATCGATGTGCCCTTTGACGCCATCATTGAGCGCATGAGCGGCCGCCGCTCACACCCCGCTTCGGGCCGCACTTACCACGTCAAATTCAACCCACCCAAAGTGGACGGCGTGGACGACGTGACCGGCGAACCGCTGGTGCAACGCGCCGATGACCAGGAAGAAACCGTCAAAAAGCGTCTGGATGTCTACAGCGCCCAGACCCGCCCCTTGGTGGACTATTACTCCAACTGGGCCAAGGCCGATGCCGCTGCCGCCCCCAAGTACCGCGCCATCAGTGGCACAGGCAGTGTGGAAGACATCACCGCCCGCGCTTTTGCCGCTTTGGCTGATTGATCTTTTTCAGCTCTCGCTCAAAACAAAGCCCCGCAATGCGGGGCTTTTTGTTTGGGGCGTGTTTCGTGGCCTCAGCCCATCAAATCGAGCATCAGGCTCACCCGCGCCTTGTAGCCATTCAAACCACTCGGCGCAGTCTGCAATGCCGCCGGTTGCCCCACCAACTGCCCCTCGGCGCAGCGGGTCGTCAGGCGCACGGCCACGCCCCGGGTTTGTGCTTCGGCCAGCGCGCTCAACAAGCTGTGGTGCACGGTGCCGTTGCCGGTGCCCGCCACCACCAAACCCTTCACACCCGCCGCCACCAGGGCACTGACCTGGCGGGCATCGGTCCCCGCGTGGCTGTGCAGCACGGCCACCCAAGGCCAGTTGTCAGCGGGCAAAGCCAGCGCCACATGAGCGTGAACATGCACCACGGGCCAGCTGCCCGGATCGGCCCAGCGGACGCGGCCTTGCTCGACCCAGCCGCGCGGCCCCGCGTCGCCTGAACTGAAAGCATCCAGCCGGTAGGGATGAACTTTTTGCACGGCACGGGCGCTGTGGATGCGACCGGCGCAAACGGCCAGCACACCCCGGGCCATCGGATCGCGCACCACGGCCATCGCATCCAGCAAGTTTTGCGGGCCATCGGGCGTCAGTGCCGTGGCCGGGCGCATGGCGCAGGTCAGCACCACGGGCTTGGTGGTGCTCAGCACCTGCTGCAAAAACCAGGCGGTTTCTTCCAGCGTGTCGGTGCCGTGGGTGATGACGACGCCCCCTACGTCACTCTGGCCCAGCCAATGGGTGCAGCGCTGGGCCAATGCCTGCCAGGTGGCATGGTCCATGTCTTTGCTGTCAAGCTGGGCGATTTGTTCGCACACCAGACTGTCGCCTTGCAGGGCATCGTTCAGGCCGGGCACGGCGTCCAGCAAATGCTGCACGCCGAGCTGCCCAGCGGTGTAGCCCGTGTGGTCACTGGCGCTGGCGGCAGTTCCCGCGATGGTGCCGCCTGTGCCTAAAACCACAAATTTCTGAATTTTTTTTGCGTCCACCACTTGCACAGCCTCAAAAACTGGTTAAAAATACAGTCACTGGATGAAAAAACAGATCAACCAGTCCTCACAAGGAAACCGCCATGACCGACAGCCCCAAACTCACCGCCCGGCAGCAAGAAATTCTGGAACTCATCCAGAACACCATCGCCAACACCGGTGCGCCCCCTACGCGTGCCGAAATCGCCAGCGTGCTGGGCTTCAAGTCGGCCAACGCGGCAGAAGAACACCTCAAGGCTCTGGCCCGCAAAGGCGCAATCGAACTGGTCAGCGGCACTTCGCGCGGCATTCGCCTCAAAGGCGGCAGCCGCAACACCCAGCGTCCCCCGTCCGACCTGTTCAGCCTCACCTTGCCCGGTTTGAGCCAACTGAGTTTGCCATTGGTGGGCCGCGTGGCCGCCGGGTCGCCCATTCTCGCCCAAGAGCATGTTGATCGGACCTACCAGGTCGAAAGCACCCTGTTCAGCGAACAACCCGACTACCTGTTGCGGGTACGCGGCATGTCCATGCGCGACGCGGGCATCATGGACGGCGACTTGCTGGCGGTCAAATCGACCAAAGACGTGCGCAACGGCCAGATCGTGGTGGCTCGGTTGGGTGATGAAGTCACCGTCAAACGCCTGCGCAAAACATCTACTGGCATCGAGCTGCTGCCCGAAAACCCCGATTACCAGACCATCGTGGTCCATCCCGAAGAGCCGTTTGACATTGAAGGTCTGGCCGTGGGCCTGATCCGCAACACCCTGCTCATGTGATTTTTGCTGCTTGCATCAGGTGGCGGGCGCAGACAAACCTGGTTTGTCGGCCCTGATGCAAACAGCCTCGTTCTCAATCCTGCCTGTGTCCAACCTCCATGCTTTTGAAAGGTTTCACATGGGAATCGCTCTGCTTGCTCTGTCCGGTCTGTTCCAAGGCTTGTCTTCTTTCCACCGCGCCACCCCGGCAGCGCGGACGGCCCCCGCGAAAACTCAGTCCGGCGCACGCCGGCTGCGTCCGGTCTGGACAACGCGTCATGCCACCTGCGCGGCTACGGTCACGCGCGCCACATCTCCGGTGCCACCCAGCACCGCACCCGCCTTGCGCGTCTTGCGGGTGACGGAGTCCGGGCACCGGGTCAACGGTGCCGGCCGCATGGTCATTTCGGGTCGCATGGCCGATGTCTGTGCTGAACTCGACCGCCTGGCCGCACTCGAAGCTGCCCAAACACGGCATTGAATCCCCGGTCAAATTGACCGTGCAGCCCAAACCGCCCCATCCAGGGCACTTGGGCTGATCACCCGGCGGCCACGTTGCCTGCCACAAATACCTGCCCATCCAACGCCAGTGCAAGCTGTATCCGCCACACGCTGCGGCTGGCAGGATGGCACGGGCCCACATCTTTCCCGAAATGGTTTTGCACTTCCCCGAAGCATCCCCTGCGCCAAGGCACAATGGAGGGATGAACATTGTGATCCTTGACGACTACCAGGATGTGGTGCGCAAACTCGACTGCGCCTCCAAGCTCGAGCAATTTCCAGCCAAGGTCTATACCAACACCGTCAAGGGCATCGGCCAGCTATCTGTTCGCCTGAAAGACGCCGACATCATCGTGCTGATTCGCGAGCGCACCAGCCTCAACCGCGCCCTGATTGAAAAGCTCCCCCGACTCAAACTGATCGCCCAGACCGGGCGCGTGGGCAACCACATCGATCTGGCCGCCTGCACCGAACGGGGCGTGGCTGTGGCTGAAGGCGTGGGCTCGCCCGTGGCCCCGGCCGAGCTGACCTGGGCATTGATCATGGCTGCGGCACGTCGCCTGCCGCAGTACATCAGCAATCTCAAACACGGTGCCTGGCAACAATCGGGCCTCAAAGCGGGGTCGATGCCAGTCAATTTTGGACTGGGCACAGTCCTGCGTGGCAAAACACTGGGCATCTGGGGCTACGGCAAGATCGGTCAGTTGGTGGCTGGCTATGGCAAAGCCTTTGGCATGACGGTCAAGGTCTGGGGCAGCGACGAATCGCGTGTGCGCGCCGTTCGTGACGGCTACGAAGCCTCCGCCAGCCGGGAACAATTTTTTGAAGAATCCGACGTTCTGAGCCTGCACCTGCGCATGAACGAGGCCACCGAGGGCATCGTGACCGCCGACGATCTGGGCCGCATGAAGCCCACTGCACTGTTTGTGAACACCTCACGCGCCGAGCTGGTCGAAGCGCACGCACTGATCGGTGCACTGAACCGGGGGCGTCCTGGTCTGGCAGCGGTCGATGTCTATGAATCCGAACCCATCTTGCAGGGCTCGGCGCTGCTGCGGCTGGAAAACTGCATCTGCACCCCCCACATCGGCTATGTCGAAAAGGACAGCTATGAGCTGTATCTGGGGGCCGCCTTTGACAATGTGGTCAATTACATCAAGGGCACCCCGACCAACATCGTCAACCCCGGTGCCTTGCAAGTGCGACGCTGAAGACTGCACCTCATCGTCCCTTCCAACCTTGATCTTCTCCTGATTTGAGCGCAGCAAGCCCTCCTCGCCAACGCCTGCCCGGGGTCTTGTGGCCCATGATGTTTGGCAACATCGTGATTGGCACCGGCGTCATGGTCGCAGCCGGAGTGCTCAACGACATTGTGGTGTCGCTCTCGGTTTCAGTGGCCACGGCCGGGCACCTGATTTCGGTGGGTGCGCTGGTCGTCTGTCTGGGTGCTCCCTTGTTTGCAGCCCTGGTGGCGGGCTGGGATCGGCGTCAACTGTTGGTGGGATGTTTGCTGTGGTACGGCCTGTGGCACATGCTGGCAGCCTTCGCGCCCAACTTTGCCAGCCTCAACTTGCTTCGATCCCTGGCACTGGTCTCGGCGGCCATCTTCACGCCCCAAGCGGCCTCATGCATCGGCTTGCTGGTTCCCGAACATCAACGCGGGCGGGCCATCACCTTTGTGTTTTTGGGCTGGTCGGTGGCCTCGGTGTTGGGCATGCCTTTGGGGGCCTGGATCGGCGGCACGCTGGGCTGGCGTTGGTCCATGGGGCTGATCGCGGCCGTGTCACTCGCCGGTGCCCTGTGGCTGTGGCGGCGCATGCCGCTGGGCGTGGTCCCCCCGGCCCTGTCGGCGGCGGCCTGGCGACAAACGCTTTCATCACGCACTTTGCTGGTCACACTCAGCGTCACCGTGTTGTCGGCTGCCGGGCAGTTTGTGCTGTTCAGCTACATGGCCCCCTACATCCACACCCGTTTTGCCACCACCCCGACACAGTTCAGCGCCTTGCTGATTTGCTACGGCGGCATGGGCTTTGTCGGCAACGCCCTGCTGTCGCATTTCATTGACCGGGTGGGCGCAGCACGTGCCGTGCTGATCGCCCTGACGTGCATCAGCACAGGCCTGTTGATGGCCCCCTGGGCCAACAGCTGGCTGGTCATGGGCGCGGTCTTGTTGCCCTGGGGGCTGGGGGTGTTCGCCTCCAATTCGGCCCAACAAGCCCGCCTGGTAGGGCAAGCGCCCTGGCTGGCGTCGGCCTCGATCGCCCTCAACACCTCAGCCATGTACGCCGGTCAGGCCCTGGGGGCCACCCTCGGAGCGGCAGTGATCGTGCAGCACGGGCTGGAGGCACTGCCGCATGTGGGCCTGATGGGCATGCTGCTGGCCATGGGCCTGAGTCTGCTGGCCACCCGTTACGCACGTCTGCATCCCTTACCCGCTCCCGGCTGAAGCCCTTTAACCGGGGCGATAATGGCCCGTTACGCACGGGTTACACCGGGCCACGATTTTCTTTTTGACTCTGACTTTTTCGACATGACCCTCGCATTTTCAAAAGTCGCCATCATTGGCGCCGGCGCCATGGGCCGGGGCATTGCCCAAATCGCCGCCCAGGCGGGCAGCCAGGTGTGGCTGTACGACACCCAGCCCGAAGCCATTGCCAAAGCCCGCGACACGGTGTTCCAGCAATGGGACAAGCTGCAGGAAAAAGGCCGCCTCACGGCTGAAGCCGTGGCAGGCCACAAAAGTCGCCTGTTGGGGGCCACCAGCCTCCAAGACCTGGCCAGCTGCGAGCTGGTGGTCGAAGCCATTGTTGAAAAGCTCGACATCAAGAAAAGCCTGTTCACAGAACTGGAAAAAGTGTTGGCCCCCACAGCCGTGCTGGTGACCAACACCTCCTCGCTGTCGGTGACCGCGATTGCCGCCGCCTTGCAGCGCCCCGGCCAGTTTGCGGGTTACCACTTCTTCAACCCCGTGCCCCTGATGAAGGTGGTCGAGGTCATCGCCGGTCTCAAGACCGATGCGGCCGTCTGCGAGCGCCTGTCCGAGTTTGCCCGCCAGATGGGCCACACGCCCGTGCAGGCACAAGACACGCCCGGCTTCATCGTCAACCACGCCGGGCGCGGTTACAGCACCGAGGCCCTGCGCATCGTGAGCGAAGGCGTGGCCGACTTCGCCACGATTGACCGCATCCTGCGCGACCAGGTCGGCTTCAAACTCGGCCCCTTCGAGCTGTTTGACCTAACCGCCCTCGATGTCTCACACCATGTGATCGAAGCGATTTACCACCAGTATTACGAAGAGCCCCGTTACCGCCCCAACGTGATCACCGCCCAGCGCCTGGCCGGGGGCGTGGTGGGCAAAAAAGTCGGCGAAGGCTTCTACAAATACGTAGACGGTCTCGCACAAGTACCCGCAGAGCCACCCGCACCGGCGGTGGAGACCATTCCGCCCGTGTGGGTCTCGCCCCGCGCCGCGCGCCGCATGGAGTTGCTCCAGCTGCTCAAACACCTGGGCGCGAAGATCGAAACCGGCGCATCACCCTCGCCTGAAGCGCTGACCATCGTCGCCCCCTTGGGCTTTGACATCACCACGGTGGCTGTGGTCGAACGCCTGGACCCGGCCCGCACTGTGGGCATCGACATGCTGATCGACGATGCCGCCACCAAACGTCGCGTACTGGCGGTCAACCCAGCCACCCGCGCCGACATGCGCGATGCCGCACACGCCTTGTTCGCACGCGACGGCAAAGCGGTCTCGGTCATTCGCGACAGTGGCGGCTTTGTCACCCAGCGTGTGGTGGCCACCATCGTGAACATCGCGTCCGACATCTGCCAGCAACGCATCTGCACCCCGCAAGACCTGGAAACCGCCGTCACGCTGGGCTTGGCCTATCCCATGGGGCCTTTGGCCATGGGCAACCGCTATGGCCCGACCAACGTGCTGGAAGTGCTGTTCAACCTGCAAACAGTCTACGGTGACCCACGTTATCGCCCCAGCCCCTGGCTGCGCCGCCGGGGTGCCATTGGCCTGTCGCTCATGCACACGGAAGACTGAACATGACCGCCCAATTGCTCAGCACCAGCGAAGGTCAGACCCTGATCCTGACCCTCAGCAACCCCGAGTTTCGCAACGCCCTGGGCCCCGAGATGTACGCCGCAGGCGTTGAAGCCCTCAATGTGGCCGAATCGAGCCCCGATGTGCGCAGCGTGGTCATCACCGGGGCCAACGGCATCTTCAGCGCGGGCGGCAATTTGCAACGCCTGCAAAACAACCGCCAGCTGCCGCCCGAGCACCAGGCGCAAAGCATCGAAGGCCTGCACAACTGGATCGAAGCCATCCGGACCTTTCCCAAGCCCGTCATCGCGGCGGTCGAAGGACCGGCAGCCGGTGCGGGATTTTCATTGGCGCTGGCCTGTGACCTGATCGTGGCCGCCCGCAACAGCGTGTTCGTCATGGCTTACAGCGGCATTGCCCTGTCACCTGACGGTGGCGGCAGCTGGAGCCTGTCACGCGCCGTGCCGCGCCAGCTAGCGACCGAGTTGCTGATGTGCGGTGAGCGCATCGGTGCCGAGCGGCTGCATCAACTGGGCGTGGTCAACCGGCTGGCCGATGCCAGTCAGGCCCTGGACAGCGCCTTGCAACTGGCCGCACAACTCAACGCCCGCGCGCCCAATGCGCTGGCCAGTGTCAAAGAACTGTTGTCAGAGGCCGACGGCAGCAGCCTGAACACCCAGCTGGCCCGCGAGCGCGACCACTTTGTCAAGAACCTGCACCACGCCAATGGCGGCATCGGCATTGCGGCCTTTTTGAACAAGCAAACACCCCATTACGAATAAGCCGCCAGGTCCCCCAGGCGACAAATTCGGCATCCCCAGTCACTCAAAAGACAGACCATGGACGAACCCATTCTGACAATGGAAGAACGAGAGGCGATCAACAACGGTCGCTGGTTTTCTTCCCTTTCACCTTCGCTTCGGCACGACATTCTTCGATGCGCATACGTCAAACGCTACAAGGACGGCGACATGATCGCTGCCCGCGGCGACCCACCCGAGGTGTGGTTGGCCTGCGCCAAAGGGGCGGTGCGCGTGAGCTCGACCTCGGTGTCGGGCAAGCAGATCACACTGACCTATGTGGAGCCGGGCATCTGGTTTGGCGATGTGGCGATCTTCGATGGGGATCGGCGCACGCACGACGCCTATGCGCACGGCGACACCACCACACTGAACGTGGCCAAGGCCGACTTCAAAAAAATCCTGACGCAGCACGTCGAGTTCTACGAGGCCATGCTGCGCCTGCATGCACGGCGCATTCGCCAGCTCTACGGCTTGGTGGAAGACCTCAACACATTGCCTTTGCGTTCACGCCTGGCCAAACAGCTCAACCACTTGCTGCGCAGCTACGGCGTGCCCAGCCTGTCAGACGCCAAAGCCATTCGGATCAGCTTGCAACTGGCACAAGAAGAATTGGCGCAACTGCTGGGTGCCTCGCGCCAGCGGGTCAACCAGGAACTCAAGCAAATGGAGCGCGAGCAAATCATCCGCATCGAGCCGGGCGGTTTGCTGGTGCTCGACCGGGACGGTCTGATGCAAATCGTCAACGCGGACCACTGACGCCCGGTTTTTTTCCACTTCATTCTCGCTGCGTGCAGCGAACACAGGTGCCCCATGAGTGCTTTTGATCAATTCGTGGGGACCCGCCCTGTCTCGGGCGCCCACACCTTCGATGTCACCGCCCTGCAAAACTGGCTGACGGCCCACTTGCCAGGCTTTGCCGGCCCCTTGAGCGTGGAAATGTTCAAGGGCGGGCAGTCCAACCCCACCTACAAGCTCATCACCCCGGCTCGCCAGTACGTGATGCGGGCCAAGCCCGGCCCTGTGGCCAAACTGCTGCCTTCGGCGCATGCCATCGAGCGTGAATTTGCCGTCATGCAAGGGCTGAAGGGCACCGATGCGCCCGTGGCTCAGATGCATGTGCTGTGCGATGACGAATCGGTCATCGGGCGGGCCTTTTATGTCATGGAATTCGTCCAGGGCCGCGTGTTGTGGGATCAGGCCCTGCCTGGCATGACCCCGTCCGAACGCGCCGCCATCTACGACGAAATGAACCGCGTACTCGCTGCGCTGCACAAAGTCGACTTTGCGCAGCAAGGTCTGGCCAACTATGGCAAACCGGGCAGCTACATCGAGCGACAGATTGCTCGCTGGAGCAAGCAATACGCGGCATCTATCACCCAACCCATCCCCGAGATGGACCGGCTCATCGAATGGCTGCCCAAAAACATACCGGACAGTGCCAAGGACGATTCGCTGGTCAGCATCGTGCATGGCGACTACCGACTGGACAACCTGATGTTCCACCCCACCGAACCCAAGGTGCTGGCCATCCTCGACTGGGAACTGTCCACACTAGGCCATCCACTGGCCGACTTCAGTTACCACTGCATGGCCTGGCACATCACCCCCGGTACCTTTCGGGGCATCGGTGGGCTCGACCTGGCCACCTTGGGCATTCCCAGTGAAGCCGAGTACATCCGTCGCTATTGCGAGCGCACCGGCTTCACCACGCCCGAAGCACTGGCCAAGGACTGGAACTTCTACCTGGCCTACAACATGTTCCGCATCGCCGCCATCTTGCAAGGCATCGCCAAACGCGTCGAAGACGGCATCGCATCCAGCGAACAAGCCAAGGCCTCTGGCGCCGGGGCCCGCCCCATGGCCGAACTGGCCTGGCAATTTGCCAGTCAGGCCTGAGCCTCTCATTTTTTCACCCGCCCCTCACTTCAAGGAGACAGACCATGGATTTTGAATACACCCCCAAGGTCAAGGACATGCAAGCCCGGCTGCTGGCTTTCATGGACGAACACATTTACCCCAATGAAGCGAGGTTCTTTGCCGAAATCGCCGAAAACCGGGCCAAAGGCAATGCCTGGGTGCCTACGAAAATCGTGGAAGAACTCAAGCCCAAAGCCCGAGCAGCTGGTTTGTGGAACCTGTTTTTGCCCAAATCCAGCCGCGCACCTCAGGGCTTGTCGAACCTTGAATACGCACCGCTGTGTGAAATCATGGGCCGGGTGCCGTTTGCGGCCGAAATCTTCAACTGCTCGGCACCGGACACCGGCAACATGGAAACGCTGGAACGCTACGCCAGCGAGCACCTGAAAGACCAATGGCTGGAACCCCTGCTGCGGGGCGAAATCCGCTCGGCGTTTCTGATGACCGAACCCGATGTGGCCTCGTCGGACGCCACCAACATCGAATGCGACATCCGTCGGGATGGTGATGACTACGTCATCAATGGGCGCAAATGGTGGTCGTCCGGCGCAGGTGACCCACGTTGCGCGGTGTACATCGTCATGGGCAAAACCAACCGCGATGCCGGCCGCCATGAACAGCAATCGATGATCCTGGTGCCCGCCAACACCCCCGGCATCACCGTGGTGCGCGCTTTGTCGGTGTTTGGCTACGACGATGCACCACACGGCCACATGGAGGTGGTGCTCAAGGACGTTCGCGTGCCCGCCGAGAACATCTTGCTGGGTGAAGGTCGTGGCTTCGAGATCGCGCAAGGCCGCTTGGGCCCAGGCCGTATCCACCACTGCATGCGCACCATCGGCATCGCTGAACGCGCACTCGAATTGATGTGCAAGCGCCTGAACAGCCGCGTGGCGTTTGGCCGCGAAGTGGCCCGCCAAACCGTTTGGCAAGAGCGCGTGGCCGAAGCCCGCTGCATGATCGAGCAAGCCCGCCTGCTCACGCTCAAGGCCGCCCACATGATGGACACCGTGGGGAACAAGGTGGCCAAGGCCGAAATCGCCATGATCAAGATCGTGGCCCCGCAAATGGCCTGCCAGATCATCGACTGGGCCATCCAGGCCCATGGCGGTGGAGGTGTGTCGCAAGACTTCCCACTGGCCTATGCCTACGCCCATCAGCGCACCCTGCGCCTGGCTGACGGCCCGGACGAAGTGCACCGCAACTCCTTGGCCAAGCTGGAACTGGCCAAACACCTGGCGATGCCCGGTGAAGTGGACATGCCGGTCACACGCGGCTGCTGATCCCCTGCCTCCTGGCACCACCATGCAAAACGGCCTGCACATGCAGGCCGTTTTTTTGCGATGATCCAAGGACTGCGTTTCACTCACCGAGCCCATTGCCATGATTGACCTCTACACTTGGCCCACCCCCAACGGACACAAGATCCACATCATGCTGGAAGAATGCGGCCTGCCTTACCGGGTCCATGCCGTCAACATCGGCCAAGGCGACCAATTCAAGCCCGAATTTCTGCAAATCAGTCCCAATAACAAAATCCCTGCACTGGTGGACAGTGAGGGCCCCGATGGACAACCACTCTCCTTGTTTGAGTCTGGCGCGATCTTGATCTATCTGGCAGCCAAAACCGGGCGTTTCATGCCCCAAAGCGACCGCGCCAAATACGAGGTGCTGCAATGGTTGATGTTCCAGATGGGCGGTCTGGGCCCTATGCTGGGTCAGGCCCACCACTTTCGAATCTATGCGCCAGAAAAAATCGACTACGCGATCCACCGCTACACCAATGAGGCCAAACGACTCTATGCCGTGCTCAACCAACGGCTAAGCGGGCGCGACTGGGTGGCGGGTGACAGCTACAGCATCGCCGACATGGCCATCTACCCCTGGCTGCGCAGCTGGCAAAACCAGGGGATTGACTGGAATGACTACCCGCAGCTGAAAATCTGGTTTGACCGCATCGGCGAACGCCCTGCCGTACAAAAAGCCGTGCAGGTGCTGGCCGATGCCCGCAAACCTCTGACCGATGACAAATCCCGGCAGAACTTGTTCGGTGCAACGCAGTACAAAAAACGCTGAAAGATTTCTCATCCTCAGTGAAAAGCCCTGTTTTGCCGGTTAGAATACCTGCAGTCGGAGCGTAGCGCAGCCTGGTAGCGCATCTGCTTTGGGAGCAGAGGGTCGCGAGTTCGAATCCCGCCGCTCCGACCATTTCAAGACCCTTCAATGGGCAGACATCCAATAAGGCCCTCTCGGGCCTTTTGTCTTTCTGACAACTGTCCGTAGCTCAGTTGGATAGAGCAACAGCCTTCTAAGCTGTGGGTCACAGGTTCGATTCCTGTCGGACAGGCCACCAATCCCCCAAGCAAGACTCAGCCCTCCCGGACATGAAAAAAGCCGCTGAATGGTGTTCAGCGGCTTTTCAAAGAAATCCGGACGTCAAAATCCGTCCTGTCTTTCAGGCTTCAGTTTGCGTAGTACATGCGGCGATTGGTATCACCCAACAAGCTGGGCAAGGTTTGCCAGGCTTCGGCAATGTCTTTCATCAACGATTTGACTTCATCCAGCGCAACCAGATCGTTATGAGCGTTGACCTGGAACAATTTGCGCGTGACGTACGAATAGAGCTCGTTGAGGTTTTGTGCCAATTCGCCACCACGTTCAAAGTCGAGCGCGCCTTGCAATCCCACCACAATGCGACCCGCGCGAGCCAGTGCTTTGGATTTTTCTTCAATGGCGTTGTTCTGAATATGGCCTGTAGCAGTCGCCAAGCTTTCATTCAAACCGTCAAAGAGCATCTGGATCAATTGCACGTTGTCGGCTGTAGCGACACCTGTAGCCACCTGAACTGAACCGTAGCTTTGAGCAATTCTTGAAAATCCACGCATGATTGAAACCCCTTTACTTCAGTACTTGATGTATCGGCGGTGCGTGGAAAAACTTGAGCCCACTTTTTGAAAGAAAAACGCACTCTTTCAAGCATCACACCGCGACAGAAAGTCACTTTCAGGCGTTGCGGGAATTTTCAATCTGGCCAGTACCGGGCACGTCAGGCATCAACCAATCAGAAAGCGACGTCAACGGGGTAAGTTGGGCGCGTCCGTACAGGAACTGACCCGCTTCGTCGAGTGCAGCACGAACAGGTGCCCACAACAAGGCAGGGGTTTGCGCTGCATCGAGACCGCAACGGTAAAGCGTATTGACCTGGGCCGCTGGCAGCCAGGACTCGACATCGGCACGCGAAGTGCTGATCATGCGGGGGTTTTGAGGTTCGCCGGACATACCGCGCTGGCCATCCTTGAAACCTTCCTGGAACAGCGATTCAATGTGTTTGGACAAGACAATGTCGTAGCTGGCACGCAACTCCTGCAAGGCTTGCGCATCAAGTCCTTGAGGTGCACGACCCGACACGGCATCCCACAATTTCTTGCCACTCAGCCCCATGAAGGGATCAAGGGGCCGTGTGTGGCCGTGCTGTCCAGCGCTGTCCATGGCATTCATGACATGGCGTGTTTCACGCTCAATGGTGTTGATGCGGTCAATCAGGTAAACAATCAACAGCAGGATCAGTAATAGTCCTGAAGCGATGAGGGCATTGACCAAGGCATCCATGTCTTGACAATTTTACCAATAATGCCAGTTATCCAACTTGCAAGGTTTGACGCAATTTCTTGACGACCGTAGACAGGATCTGGCTGACCCGCGATTCGCTCACGTTGAGGACTTCGCCAATTTCCTTGAGGTTGAGCTCTTCCACGTAATACAGGGACATGACCAATTTTTCGCGTTCAGGCAGCTCATCGATGGCGGCCACCACGGCCTCCATGAACTCGGCTTCCTCAAACATGACCTCAGGTTGCATCGCACTGTCACCAGGCATGCTCATGACTTCGTCATTGACAACTTCCATCGAAAAGGTCTCAAAACGCTTGGCTTGGCCGCGTTCCTTGTGAAACTCATCGATTTCCTTGCCCATGTGGTGCGCCAATTCAGCCTGCGTGGGTGTGCGGCCCAATTCGGCGGCCAACACGTGAACAGCTTCGTTTTCATTTTTATTGAAAGCGACCGCCGAGCGCGGCAAAAATGATTGGCGGCGCACTTCGTCCAGGATGGCTCCACGCACACGACTGAGGGCAAAGTGCTCGAATTCGAAGCCTTTGGTGGGGTCAAACGAACGGGCGGCCTCGATCAAGCCCACCATGCCCACCTGGATCAGCTCGTCCAGTTCCATGAAAGGCGGCACACGCGCCTTCAGATGAACGGCCACACGCCGGACCATGGGCATGTGCGCCACGATCAGCGATTCGTGGCGATTATCGACTTCTTCGTAAAGCGAAATGGACACAGTGATCACCCGCCAGAAGGAACTCGGAGCATGCGCTCCATGAAAAACTGCATGCGCCCGGACGCCGATTCGATCGGTGGCAGGTGATCAATCGCATCCGCCAACGCACGAAAATCGCGGGCAGCAGCGCTGCCAGAAGCAAACTCCATGACAGATTGGTACTTGCGCACCGACTGCAGTACCAGTTCATCCGCTTCGATGGAATGCAAAAACCGGATCGAAATGCCCAGGAAACGGGTGCATACATCGTTCAAACGACGGTACAACTGACGCCCTTGGTTGGCACTGCCGACCATGTTGGGAATAAGGTAAATCTCGTTAAGCGATTGCTCTGTCGACATGACCTTGATGAGCCCATAGGCATCGGCGATGGACGCGGGCTGATCGCACACCACAACAAACCTGCGCTGGCAAGCAGCCATGAAGTCAAGCACGGCAGGCGCAATGCCCGCAGCCACATCCACCACCAGGTAGTCCACCGGCTCAGTCAACGTATCAAAGGCATGGATGATGGTCGCAATTTGAGCGGAGTTGAGCGCGGCAATGTCACGCAGGCCTGAAGCACCGGGCACCAAACGCACCCCCTGAGTGGTCGTGACCATGACTTCTTCCAGGGTTTTGTCCCCGCTGAGTACATGGCTGATGTTGTACGGCGCGTGAGCACCCAACGCGATTTGTGCATTGGCCATGCCCAGATCGGCGTCGAGCAAAACCACTTTGTGACCCCGCATGGCCAGTGCAACAGCAAGATTGATCGAGACAGTGGTTTTCCCTGCCCCACCTTTGCCGCTGGCCACCCCAATCACTTGAGGGAAGGAGGTTTTTTTATCCATGCACGACTTTCAGAGGCGCACGTCCGTGAGCGCGAGAAGAAGAAGCCGGTGCTGCTTGACTGGCAGCCACCAGCACATCCGGCGATGCCTTGAGCCTGCGTGCACCATTCTGACCGGACGTGCCGCTGTCCGATGAAACTGGGGAGCGGCGATTTTTCTTTTGTTGGCTGGCCAACTGATCGGGCACAGCATTGACTGGAGCAGGCGCTTGACTGCCACGGGGCATGGCCACCGTGGGCGCATGAGCGATGACAGGTGCAGGCATGACCGGCACGGTTTGCATGATGGGGCTCAATGCCAAAGTCACCAGCTTGAGTGGATCAAAGGGTTGTGGGGACTGACTGATGCGACTATGGCCTGCCATGCAGGAAACCGGCAGCGCGTGGTCGGACAAGCCCTTGATGAGCGCCCAAGGCGCTGCAGCCTCGTCGGTTTTACTGAGCATCAGCGATGCCCAGGAGATTGTCGAATTTTGAAGAATTTTTTGCACGTTGGTCACTGTAGCATCAACCGGCAACACTGCATGCAGCAGGATATCCGCATGATTTTGCACCAGCATTTGAGCTTGGGCTGCGAAATCGGTGCCGGAGGTGTCAATCCAGATGGTTTTGCCCGCGAGGTCATCCAGCAAAACCTTGAGCATGGCCGAGTCTGCGGCGCGGTAGCAGGTCACACCGGCCTGTGCTGCCAGAAGTTGCATTTGGCCCCAGGCCCCAGGGCGCTGGTCGGCAAAACTGATCATCACCTGCTGGTCAGCGCCATGTGCTTGCGCTGCGGCGTGCGCCAGCCGGGCCACCATGGAGGTTTTGCCCGAGCCCGAAGGACCACACAAGGCATGGACACCCGTCTGGGGCATTGCCATTTCGGCACGGGTGAGTGCATGGACCAGCAGCTCTTGCACCACTGGCAGGGCTTGATCAGCAGTCTCCAGATGCTGGATGCTGTCGGTCAGGAGGGTGCGCAAGGCTGTGGGCATGCCGGCATCCATCAGATTGACAGACAACTGCTGAATTTCAGGGGCCAGATCAAGGCCATCCTGCCAGCTCATCATCTGACGGGAAAGCGCAAACTCTTTGCGCAGTGCGGCCATTTCCTGGCGCAGCAGCTCGACGATTTCGTGGCTGCGCTGCATTTCGTGGGTGCTGCTTGCGGCAACCGCTGGTGCGGTCGCTGCGGCTGTGGCGCCGGTCACGGGCTGGGCAGCAAGCTGCTCAGGTACAGCGCTGCGTGTCAGTGGTTGCACCGTGGCAGCAGGCTCGACCGCGTCGCTGTTGTCAGCGTCACACGATGCCTGACTGGAGGCTGCGGCAGCTTGTTCGCCTTCAAAAATGCGTGAAAACGGAACGAAATTGGCAGCATCAGTGCGTTTTTCAGCCGACGCGGGGGTACTGGCGGTCTGTGGCTGGCGCTCCATACGCTCTTGCTCGGCCAACTCGGCCACCGACAAGGGGGCCACATCGATGGCCACCACCAGCTCAGTCTGGGAGTCCACTCGCTGGCTGGAGATGATCAGAACGTCCGGACCATACAACTGGATGGCCTTTTCATTGGCGGCGCGGCTGTCACGGGCGATGATGCGTTTGAGTTCCATGATTTATCAGGCCTTAGAAACAGAAGGGTTGTTGCGTGGATCGGCTTGCACGGTGTTGATCACCTTGACAGCCTGATCGTCCGGGATTTCGCTGTAGGACAGCACAGTCAGATCGTTGACGCGGTAGCGCACGGCGCGCGACATCCAGGGGCGTATGGCCGGCGATACCACCAGCACGGCAGGCAGACCCTGCTCTTCGGTGCTGCGGGCGCTTTCGCGCAGCGCAGCAAACAGGCTTTCAGCCAGTCCTGGCTCCAGCACCATGCCCGAAGCGTTGTTGTTTTGTTGCAGCACGTTGTGCAGCAGTTGCTCAAGTTGCGGGTCCAGCGTGAGCACCGACAAAGTGTCACGGTTTTCCAGCAGGCTTTGCACAATCATGCGACCCAGTTTGGGACGGATGAGCTGGGCCAATTGTTCAGGGTCTTGTGTACGGCTGCTGGCTTCGGTCAGGGCTTCGACGACGGTGCGCATGTCACGGATGGGCACGGATTCCTGCAACAGGTTTTGCAGCGTGCGGGTCACAGCCCCCAAAGTCAGCTTGCCGGGCACAAGTTCTTCCACCAGTTTGGGGGATTTGGCCGCCAGTTTGTCCAGCAACTTCTGTGCTTCATCGTGACTGAGCAGTTCGCTGGCGCTGTCGCGCAACACTTTGTTCATGTGGGTGGCAATGGCGGTGCTGGGATCCACCACGGTGTAACCCAGGGCACGGGCCTGATCACGCAACGCGGGCTCGATCCAAACCGCTTCGAGGCCAAAAGCCGGTTCTTTGGTCGCCTGGCCTTCAATGCGGCCATAGACTTTGCCAGGGTTGATCGCCAGTTCGCGACCCACCTTCACTTCACCACGGCCGCGCACCACACCATTGAGCACCACATGGTAGGTATCGGGATCCAGGTTCAACGCATCACGGATGCGCACGGGCTGAACCAAAAAGCCCAGCTCGGCCGAGAGTTTCTTGCGAACACCTTTGACACGGGTCATCAGTTGGCCACCCGACTCCTGATTCACCAGGGGAATGAGGCCATAGCCGATTTCCAGGCCAATCAGATCGACTTGTTCGACATCGTCCCAATCCAGTTCCTTGGGACCTTCGGGCGCCACAGGAGGCGCGGCAGCGGCCACAGCCTGCTCTTCGGCCACCCGTTTTTGCATGACCATGAAGGCAATGCCTGCGGTCGCGGCAGCCAACGTCAAAAAAACCAGATGGGGCATGCCGGGCACCAGGCCCAACACGGTCAGGATACTGGCCGCCATGAAAAGTGCTGGCACATTGGACAATTGCGAAGCCGTTTGCTCGGTCATCGACTCGGAAGTCGTCACCCGGGTCACGATGATGGCAGTGGCCAGCGACAGGAACAGCGACGGAATTTGTGCGACCAGACCGTCACCAATGGCCATCAACACATAGACACGGGTGGCATCGGCCAAGGGCAAGTTGTGCTGACCAATGCCGATGGCCAAACCACCCACAATGTTGATGACCAAGATCAGCATGCCCGCCATGGCGTCACCACTGACGAATTTGGAAGCACCGTCCATGGAGCCAAAGAAGTCCGATTCCTGTGACAGTTCCTCACGGCGCTTTTTGGCAGTTTCCTGATCGATCACGCCCGCATTCAGATCGGCATCAATCGACATTTGCTTGCCTGGCATGGCGTCCAGAGTGAATCGGGCGTTCACTTCCGAAACCCGCCCTGCACCCTTGGTCACCACCACAAAGTTGATGATCATCAGGATCACGAAGATGATGAAACCGACCAGGTAATTGCCGCCGATCACGAATTCACCGAAAGCGGCAATCACTTGGCCCGCAGCATGCGGGCCTTCATGGCCTTTGACCAGAATCACGCGTGTCGAAGCAACGTTGAGGGCCAGTCGCAGCATGGTGGCAAACAACAGCACCGTCGGGAAAGACGAGAATTCCAGCGGCTTTCGGGTGCCGATGGAAATCATGATGACCACCAGGCCAATCACGATGTTGAAGGTGAACAGGATGTCCAGCAAGATGGCCGGCAAAGGGATCACCAGCATGCCGATGATCAGCAGCACCAAGGCGGGCATGCCCAGACCGGCCAGGTCGTAGCGCGCGAAATTCTGTCGGATTGTTGACAGGTTCAAGGTGGTCATGGTGGCTGGCGCGGTTTTAAATGGGGTTTTTCACAAGTTCACGAGTCATCAAGCAAACCCCATGCCAGAACCTCCGACACCTGACCTGAAAATTTTCAAGGCTTGGGGCCAACCTGGTGCGCAAATTGCTGTTACAGGACAAAGCCTCTCCAAAGGCCAGAAAACGGCAAGAAATCACCGCATGCCATTTGTGTACATCCATCGCCCAACCGACGCCTGAAAACGACACACCCATGACCATTTCATTCCTCGACAGCGGCCCCCGAGTCACCTCCGCCCAGCCCATTGATACTTTTGACCGCATCAGGGAGCCTGACCGCACTGGGACAGGCCCACGTTTTGGCCAGGTGATGGCCGAGGCACAGCAGCAGCAAGCCGATAGAGCGCCGTCGCATGACAATTCCGACCAACGCAGCACGCCCAGCGAAGACAGGCAAGGCAGGCAAGAAGTTGCCGACAGCAGGGCACGCGCATCGACCGAAGACCGGAATCACCAGGATGCGCGGGAAGCCGCCGACCGGCAGGAGGCCCGAGACCAAAAGCGTGTTCGGGACGACCAGGACCGGAACGAACAACGCGCAAGCGCGACAAGCCAGCGAGTTCGCACATCCGCACCAGCCCGCCCGGACCAGCAACCTGCAGGGGATCGCACCAGCGATGCCAACGGTACAGAGACCTCCAGCACCAACACGCTTTCCCGGGATGGCTCGTCCAGCGTGCCGTTGTCCAACATGACGGACCCCAGCCGCACAGCCCCCGATGGACAGCACCCTGCCGCCCCTGTGGTGTCCATGGTGTCCGATCTCAGCGCAGCGGCCAACCCTCCGCTCAAGGCCGTGATCCTGGGCCCGAACCTGAACGCCATCACGCCACAAACCGCGGCCCCCAACGAGCAAAGTCTGGAAGCTTTCGCTCGCTCGCAAGGGTTGGATGAACGCGCGGTGCAATGGCTCATGGGGGGCGAGACACCGTCCCCAACGAAGACTCTTGGCCTCATCCATGCACAAACTACCGATTCAACGGGGATCAACAGCGAAACCGCGACGATTTCGCCAAGCAGCGATCAGGACGCGAGCATCAGCGACAGCCTGAAAGCCGGACTGTATGGCAGCCTGTTCATGGCCCCTGCCGCACCGCCCGTCAACGCCGAAATCGGGGCAATGCCTGGCCTCCCCCTCGCTGCCCCTGTCTCACCCACATCCCTGCCTGGCTCCGTTGAAGTGACGACCCAGGCCACCTTGGCCACACCCGCCGCAGGGCCTCTGGTCATGGGCACTCCAGCCAGCGCAGGAGGGCAAGCCAACGTGCTGGTTTCAGCCTTTGCGGCCTTGATGCAAGGCAAGCCAGACGACAGCCTGACGCCCAAAGCCCCCGCCTCCGCCGGCACCGAATCCGAAGCGCAGGTGGATTTGCAAAACAGCTCGTTGAGACTGCCACCTCCTGCCCCCATGTGGATGCAGCAAATCAAGGCGGCCACAGCGACATGGGTCGCCCCGCCAACCCGCAACCAGGTTGCATCCATCAGCGTGAGCGATCTGGACCTGAGTGCCGACATCAGCCAGGAGGTGATCGATCAACTTACCCCGGGCGCATCCCCGCCAGTGCCAGGCATGTCCGCCACATCGCACCCCGTGCCAGGCACCGCGGTGTCCCCCAACCTCCAGGGAGGTCGCAGCGAGGCCCCTGCCCCGGGCACCACCACGCCCCCTGCACAGACCGACAGCGCGCAACGCAGCGAGAACATCCAGAACCTCGCCACCAAAATGGGCCAAGCCGTGGGTGAACGCATCCTGTCTGAAATTGAAAAAGGCCAGTGGCACCTGAAGCTGCAACTGCGCCCGGCCACGCTGGGCCACATCGAGGTGGAGATGCGCATGCGCAGTGGTGAAATGGACGCTACATTTACCGCTCCTCAGGCCTTGACCCGCGAACTGCTGCAAGAAGGCATGTCCCGTCTGAAGGACACGATGGCCCAAATGGGCATGAATGTTGCTAACCTCAACGTCGGAGACGGTCAAACCCAAGAACGTGGCGGAGAATCGACACATCGGTCTTCTGCGTCTGCCGGGTCCCCAAACGCGCCCGCGCCAGGACAAACCGAGACCGTGACCGCCTCTGCCCCACGCGCAAAAATCAGCGCCGATGGGCTGGATGTCCTGGTCTGAATTTGAAAGAAACAAGGAGTCATCATGGCTGACGAAGAACTTGAACTGGAAGAAAAACCGAAGAAACCCATCATCAAGATCGCTTTGATCGCAGTGGCCGCCATCCTGGTGCTGGTCACGACGGTGATGGGCACGCTGTTTGTCAGTGGCTTTTTTGACAAAAAGGACACCCATGCCGCTGAAGAAGCACTGAAAGAGCTGGAAGAGAAAAAGGCCAATGAAAGCAAAGCTGCAGCCTCAGAAGCCACACCCGGCAAAGTGTCCAAAGAATCGCCTGAACTCACACGCTTTGAAAACAGCTACATGGAGCTGGAAAAGCCGCTGATCTCCAACCTGACCAACACCCGCAAGGTGATTCAGCTCAATCTGGCCATCATGACCCACTATGACGAGCGGGTGTTCAAGAACGTCAAGAAGCACGAGTTCGCTTTGCGCTCGGTGGCGCTGGATGTGATGCGCCAGATGACCGAAGCCGATCTGGCGAAACCCGAATTCCGCAAGGAATTGTCTGAGAAAATCCGTGACGCCATGAACACGGTGCTCCAAAAGTACGAAGACTTTGGCGGCATCGAAGAAACCTACTTCACCAGTTTTGTGGTGCAGTGAGACTTGGCATTACGGAACCGACGATTTGAACCATGGCTGATACCCAATCCTTGCTGACCCCCGACGAGCTGGCCGCACTGGCCGCCGGGCTGGACGACGGCAGCCTGGAAGTCGATTCGGGCTACAACACCGAAGCGCGGGTGCGCAAACACGACCTGGCTTCGGAAGACAGCAGTCTGGGCGTGAACGTGGCCTCGCTGGACATGATCAACGAGCGTTTCATTCGATTGTTCCGTCTGGGCATGCTCGAAATTTTGCGCACCAGCCCACGGGTCAACCCCACCCGGGCGCAAATCATGCGTTTTGGTGACTACATCAACAGCCTCAAGGCCCCGCTGTCGGTCAACGTGACCCGCATGGCCCCCTTGCGTGGCTATGCCATGGTCGTGATTGAGCCCACCGTGGTGTTCAGCTCACTCGACAGCTTTTTTGGCGGTTTTGGTCGGGGTGTGGGGCAATTGCCGCCCGGACGCTTGTTCACGCCCACAGAAACCCGCATCATCAAAATCATCCTGCAGGTTTTTTTCCGCTCATTCAAAGAAGCATGGGCCCCTGTTACCCCTGTGGATTTCGAGCATGTCAGCTCGGAAATCAATCCTCAGTTCGCCCAGATTGCCGATGAAAACGACCTCGTGGTCCTGAACCGTTTCGAATCCGAGGCGACCGCTCAGGGCACAGGCTTCATCGACATGGTCATCCCTTATGTGGCGCTCAAGCCCGTGCGCGACTCGCTGCGCAGCCGGGTTCAGACCGGCGATGGCAACGAGGAGTCCGACAAGGTCTGGCGCGCCCAACTGGCCGATGCCGTGCGTGATACCGAGCTGGAAATCCAGGTCCTGCTGGGCAAACTCAGCATGTCCTTGCACCAACTGCAAACCATGCAACCGGGCGATGTGCTGCATTTCAAAAAGGCCGACACGGCCCGAGCCCTGATCCGCGACATGCCTGTCTACGATGTTGAAGTTGGCGCGATGGGCAGCCAGGTGGCCGTCAAGATCGTCAATGCCATCAGCCCGACCGAACACCCCTGATCTCCGAACCGAGGAACGCCCATGAGCGAACTGCCCACCCACAATGACGCTGCACAGGAACTTGCCGATCCAGGCCAGATTCACACCGATGTGCTGCAAAACATCCCGGTCACCCTGTCGATCGAAGTTGGCCGCGCCACGATCAAGATTCGCGATCTGATGCGCCTGACCCAGGGCAGCGTGGTCGAACTCGACCGCATTGCCGGAGAACCTCTGGATCTGCTGGTCAACAACACGGTGGTTGCCCAAGGTGAGGTGGTCCTGGTCAATGACCGCTATGGCATTCGTCTGACCCGTGTCGTGCCGGCGTCCGAACGACTGGACAATTTGTGATTGACAGCCCCCATTCAAGGCCCTCATGCACACCGGTTGGAACTTTATGGATTGGCTGCAATACCTGCTGAGTTTTGCGCTGGTGATCGGCTTGCTGCTGTCCCTGCTGTGGAGCTTGCGCAAGCTGCAAAACGGTGGCCCGGGTCTGCGCAAATCCGACCGCCGTCTGCAAATGATCGAATCCCTGTCGGTCGGTCCTCGCCAAAAAATCGTTCTGATGCGGGTTGATGACCGCGAAGTGCTGATCGGCATCACAGCACACCAGATGACCGCCCTGTCGCCCTGGCCCGAAACGGGTCCTGTCCCTGCAATGCATTCTGAAGAATCACCACCATGAAGCGGTCTTTCAGCCTGGCGCTGACCCTCACTTTGCTGCTCGGCCTGATGCCAGTTCTGGCTCAGGCCGCGCCTGATTTACCCGCCATCACATCCACCAACACCGGCAAAGGCACGCAGTACAGCCTGACGCTGCAACTGCTGGCGCTGATGACCACCTTGTCGGTGCTGCCATCGATTTTGCTGATGATGACCGCTTTTGTGCGCATCGTGATCGTGATGTCCTTGCTGCGCCAGGCACTGGGCACCGGGCAGACGCCGCCCAACATGGTCATCGTCGGCTTGTCGCTGTTTTTGACGCTTTTTGTGATGTCACCGGTGCTGAACGATGTGTACCAGAACGCCCTGCTGCCCTACATGAACCAAGGCCTGGGTTTTGACAAAGCGCTGGCTGCAGCCGAAAAACCGATCCGTGCTTTCATGCTGGCCCAGACCCGCGAAGACGACATCGCCATGTTCATGGAAATCGCCCGTAATGCGCCCGTAGAAAGCGCACGGGATGTGCCCTTCACGACGTTGGTGCCGGCTTTCCTCACCTCTGAACTCAAAAGCGCCTTCACGATCGGCTTTTTGATTTACATCCCGTTTGTGGTGATCGACTTGATTGTGGCCAGCGTGCTCATGTCCATGGGCATGATGATGCTCTCGCCCATGATGATCTCGATGCCTTTCAAACTCATGCTGTTTGTGCTGGTGGACGGCTGGACCCTGATCATGGGATCTTTGGCCGGCAGTTTTGCCATGCCTTGAAGGAGGACGTCATGGATACCGCAATGGTGATTGATTTGTGCCGTCAGGCCCTGTGGACCATCGCGCTGGTCAGCGCCCCCCTGCTGCTGGTGTCACTGGCCGTGGGTCTGGTGATCGGCATCATCCAGGCAGCGACATCCATCAACGAGATGACGCTGAGCTTTATCCCCAAACTGATCGCCCTGGCTTTGGCGTTGATGTTGTTTGGCAGTTGGCAAATCGTGACGCTGGTGGATTTCACGCGCAGCATTTTCCAACGCATTCCAACCCTGTTCTCCTGAGCGGACACGGGCCATGAATTTCCTCGCCGCAGACGTCATCGAGAGGTTTTACACCTTTTTGTGGCCCATGCTGCGCATCTCGGCCCTGATGATCACGGCCCCGATTTTTTCACTCAGTGCCTTCAACACGCGGCTGCGCATCCTGGTGGCATTGGTGCTGTCCTGGTTGGTCTACCCACTTTACAAATGGCCACTGATCGACCCCACATCGGCACAAGGACTGATTGAGGTGTTCAACCAGATCATGATCGGAGCCGTCATGGGGCTGATCATGCAAATCGTGGTGGCGGCCATGGTGGTGGCCGGTCAAAGCATGGCCACATCCATGGGCTTGTCGATGGCCAACATGATGGACCCCAACATGGGCAACGTGCCGGTCATCGCGCAATTGATGATCGTCATGTCCACCCTGATTTTTGTAGGGTTTGGCGGACACGCCATGCTGCTGGGTCTGATTGCCGACTCCTTTCAAACCCTGCCGATTGGCACGTCCATCCTCAATCAGAACATCTACGGTCGTGTGTTGCAGTGGAGCTCAATGGTCTTTCTGGGAGCCGTTCTGATGTCCCTGCCGGTCATGGTGTCGCTGTTGTTCATCAACGTGGGTCTGGGTGTGGTCACACGCGCCGCACCGAGCCTGAACATTTTTGCTCTGGGTTTTCCGGCCATGATCATGGCCGGCTTCATGATCCTGATCATGTCTTTGGACACCATCGGCGCACGCATCGAGTGGCTCTGGTTGCAAGGCTTCAATGTGGTTCGCGATGTCATGGGGATGAGCCATGTCTGATGATCAGGACAAAACCGAGCAACCGACGGCGCAGAAGCTGCGCAAAGCCCGCGAAGAAGGCCAGGTCGCACGCTCCACCGAACTGCCCGCGGCTGTCATCGTGATTGGCTCGCTCATGGTGTTGACCATGACAGGCGGTTGGCTGGTCACTCGTCTGTCCAAGATCTTTGCCCAAGGCTTTGTATTTGATCGCAAGATCATTGAAACCCCGCGAATGTTGCCCGGGGTGTTTGCCGACCACCTGATCGCTGCCTTTGTCCTGGTGCTTCCCATCATTGTTTTTACTTTGATCGCTGCGATTGCAGCGTCCGGTTTGACCGGGGGTTACCTGTTTTCGCTCAAGGCCGTGGCCCCCTCTGGTGCCAAGCTCAATTTGATCAACGGGATTCAACGCATCTTCGGCCCCAAGGCTGCTGTTGAACTGCTCAAGGCCCTGCTCAAATTCTCCCTGGTGGCCAGCGTGCTGTGGTGGTCCATCCAATCGAACATGGAAAACCTGATCCGCATCGGCCACATGGGGCTGGAGCCAGCACTGGCGGCATCGGGCACCATGATCATGCAGTCGGCCTTGTGGGTGGCCTTGAGTCTGGCTGTGATCGCACTGATCGATGTGCCCTATCAAAAATACGACTTCATCAAAAAACTGCGCATGACCAAGCAGGAGGTCAAGGACGAATACAAGCAGATGGAAGGTAGCCCGGAGGTCAAAGGCCAGATCCGTCGTCGCCAGCGCGAAATGGCCAATTCGCGCATGATGGCCCGCGTCAAGGATGCGGATGTCGTCATCACCAACCCGGAACACTTTGCTGTGGCCCTTGAATACGACCCCACCGGTGACGGCGCTCCAGTCATGGTGGCCAAGGGGTCAGACCACATGGCTGCCAAGATCCGGGCCGAGGCCCAGGCCCATGGCGTGACCTTCTTCGAGGCACCACCATTGGCCCGTGCCATTTATTTCACCACCGAACCCGAACAACAAGTGCCTGAAGAGCTTTACCACGCAGTGGCACAAGTCATCGCCTGGGTCTTCAGCCTGGAAGGGGCCACGCCCATGAATCCACCCCGCCCCAAACCGCGCGTCAAAGTTCCACCCGGCATGCTGTTCAATCCTGACGGCACCAAGGTCAAGACCGCCGGAGCCACTGCATGAACATCCCGATCGAACAGTCCAACTCTGCCCTGAGCGATTTTGTATTTCGCGCCGCCGACCGCATGCGCATTGATGGTTGTGCCAATGCGATCGCCCGTGAGGGCTTGAGCCTGGCCCTGCACTGCGAACACGAAGCTTTGCTTGACCACTACGTCAGCTTGCTGCTGGGGCGGCTGCGCCAGCAAGCGCCCGAAGCCAGCCTGGAGGTGTATTTTCCGGCCAACACCGACTCGTTGCTGGGTCGGTTCAATGAAGTGCTGGCCGAACAATCCGTCAAACAGGCGGTCAAGGGCCCTACGGATGCCGTACGCGCCCAAGTCTGGCTGGTCCATGATGCCCAGAGCCTGCCTGAGCCCGAAGTTCAGTTGCTGGCACGTCTGATCCAGAATTTCCCGGGTGCCAACATCCGGGCCATCCTGATGATGACAGGCGCACCCGGCAAGACTTCGTTGTCGGCCTTTGGCCGCAAGATCTTGCGCTGGGACATCGAAGCACCCACCGAAGAACAAATACAAACCGCGCTGGAAACGGCCCGCAACGATGGCCGCCTGCAAGCGGTCAGCCAATTGGTACGGCAGATCCAGCGGCGCTCCTGGGCTCAGTCCGAACCTGTGCCCACACTGCAACCCACCACCCCGCCGCCTGTTGAGGCGGCCCAGCCCGTGCCGGGCTTGAAGTCGCGTCTGGCTGCCTTTCAGGCCCAGGGACAGACCACCGCGCGCCAATGGCTTGATGGACTGAAACAGTTGCGTGTCCGTGCAGGTCGAAATGGCCGCCTGATCGCAGCCGTTGTCTTGGGTCTGCTGGCTTCCACCCTTCTGATGATGTGGCTTCAGCCCGAAGCCTTTGGCATTGGCCCTTCCAGCAAGTCACTGCCCAAACCCGTCATCGCCCCCCCGGCCACCCTCAACGCGCCGCCTCCGGTTGACCCTGCTTCGACACCTGCAGTAGCTGCCGCTATACCACTGTCACAACCCCAACCGGTGGTCAATGCCAAGGCCACAGTCACCGAAGCCCCAGACCCGGCCGTTCAGGCCCAAAACTGGGTGCGTTCACTTGACCCCTTGAGCTTTTTGCTGCAACACGGCACGACCAACACTTATGAAAACGCCGTGATCCTCAAAAACAAATACCCTGGGCTCAAACAGGCCGAAATCGTGGCGGCTTACCGCCCGGGCGAAAGTCTGGCGCACTTCGTCGTGGTCTCCGGTCCTTACAGCCAGGTCGGACAAGGCTATGAAGCCGCCAAACGTCGCGACATCCCCGGCAACACCTGGGTGCGCTCGACCCGCACATTGCAAGAACAGCTCAAAGCCCCCTGAACCCACAGGACTTTTTCATGCCTCCCAAAACCCTGATCCGTAACAGCAGTCCCGACGAAGTCCAACTGAGCGAAGGCTCTCGCGTGGCCGAGCGCCGACGCACCAGAAAGTCGCCCGGGATCAAGCCTGAACCAACGCCCTCCCCGATCGAACCCGATCCCGTGCTGGAAGCCAAACCAGCGCCCGAGGCGAGCCCGGCAAAAAAAAGGGCTCCTGCCAAAACACGCGGCCAACCCCGACTGAAACCGCAGGCGGGTGTTTTGCCTCCGGGCATGGCGACCCCGCTGGCGACCGAAGCTCCATCTGAACCACCACGCGCATTTGAAGCGGCCCCGGCAGAACCTGCCCCCGCAACAGTCACCCCGACGCCCACGCCCATGCCCTTGATCGATGCCAAAGACCTGTGGGAAAGCGACAACCCGGTCAAAGAACGCCTGGGCACATTGCGTGCACGCAACGCCTTGCTGACTGAACAAATTCAACGATTGCAGCATCCCTTGATGGGACGAGGAAAATAACCATGAGCGACAACAACTTCACCCCGGAACCTCCCTTGGAAAATCAGACGGAAGTCCCAATGGCCTCGAATCCAGCAGACGAAGTCGAAGCAGCGGCTGCGACGGCGGCATTGGTTGCCGCCAAGATCTCGATCCCCCCGGAACAAGCGGGCATCACCGTGGACCAGCGGGCTTACCAGCAATACCAGAACCTTGCACAAGTCGTGCTTGACTCTGCTGATCTGGCCACCAAGTCGGCAGAGGCCGCCGTGAATGTCAGCCACCAGCTGCGCCAGGCCACCAACGAATTCAAGGAGTTGACCGATGACGGCCACAAGAAAGCCCGCATCTTGCTGGCAGCAAGTGGCGGTCTGATGCTGGTTTGCCTGATCTTTTTCCTGGTCATGGGCGTGCGCATGGTCAGCCGCATCAATCAGCTCGACGCCATGCTCATGGCCGTAGGCAAACGCGTGGTCGATCTGAACGCGGGGATGGAATCGCTGGAAGGTGTCAACAAGAGCGTGCAGGAGCTGGCCAGCCAGCAGTCAGCCCTGACCAAAGCCCAAGGCGAAATCGAAGGACGCATTGACGCTTCGCTCAAGCAGTCAGAGAGCCTGGTCCAGAAAGTGCCCACCGAAACAGCCAAACAAGTCGCCGCCAGCAGTGATTCGGTGATGAAGCAGGTGCAAGGCATGAACAGCCGCATGCAGGCACAAGCCAATGCTGTGCAAAGCTTGGGCAATGAAGTCAAGGCCCTCAAAGGTGCTGTGGGCAATGTGGAAGGTCTCAAGCGCGATGTCGAGGCATTGGTCACGCTGCAAAAAGAGCGCTATCTGGAAGCGTTGCAAAAGAACAATGCCAACAACAGCAGTCGTGACCGGAATTTGCAATTTCCGCGCTATGCGCCACCCAAGCCCGCCGAAGGCAGTGCCCAACCTGCAGCAACGCAAGCCCCCAACGCAACACCGGCCGCTGCGGCCAAACCCTGAAGGGGGTTATTCAACGCAGACCGCGATATAGGTCAACACAAACAGGCCATTGGGCGAAATTTTTCGCCAATAGCCTGTTTCATCCAGTTTGAACAACTGCTTGCCGCTGAGTTTGGGTCCTGAAAAACTGGTGACCTGGCTCATGCGGTGCATCTTGTATTGGCAGTCGTACTCATTGAGGTAACGCCTTGACATCACGCCATCGGCATCAGGCGCCTTGAGGTCCTGCATTTCCCAGACTCGTCGGATGGTGTCGTCCTTTTCGATCGAAGGCCGATTCACATACAAAGCGACATCGGGCGTTTCGCCCAGCCGTGTCCAGCCCATGGCCTGCACCGATGCGAGCCCCAGACTGCAAGCCAGCAACGCCAGCGAACGCACCCTTGCAAACCACCGTGAATCAGCTGCCATCATGAATGTGTCTCAAAAATAAGTGCCTGCCAGGGTCAGCACCTGCCCACCCGTGCCCAGCTTGAAGCGGGAAATACCCGCCAAATCATGGGTGTTGATGCCACCCAGATCAAGCAGGTGAATGCCCATTTGCTGAAAATGCGCCAGCGCTTTCCACATCAGCAGATTGTGCGCGTTGGTTTGACGCCCTTCATCATCGGCCCAGCCCATATGGTAACTGGCGACGCGACCATGGACGAGGAACAACATCGCGGCAATCGTGTTCTTGCCCAGCTCGGCATATGCCACCACAAAAGCCTGCTCCTGATGACGCACAGCCGTGATGTAGGCGTCGACAAAACCGGTCGGTAAGCCGTGGAATTTTTTGGCCTCGCGTTGCTCTTGCTCCTTGCTCAACAACCACCGACAACGTTTGAGGCTGGACTGCACATGCACCCGAATTTGCGGGTGCGCCAGCGCCTTGGTCAGACGATTGCGCCATTTGCCTTCCAGACCCGCCTTGATCTCGTCGAGTGGTCGTTGCAGATCCAGCATGACGGTCGAATAACCCGTCATGACCCGCGACATCCCTTTGATCTCGATGGGATCCATGGCTGCCAGCGGCACATCGGGTGAAAAAAGCACCACACGCCATCGCGGCAGGGGGATCTGCTGGCGCAAGTGAGCATAGATGACACGGCGCTGAGCAGGGCTCAAGTCCGGGGCAAAAACAGGCCCACGCGAACACAAAGCCAAGGAGATGTAGCCCAAATAACGACGGCAGACGAACTGGGCAATCGCCAAGACTTTGTCACCATCGGTGACCACCGCACGATGCACGCGCACTTTCATCGCGTCCATGGCATCGCCGTAAGCCCAAGCCTGCTGCAAGGAGCCGTGGTGCGATTCGTGAAAACTCACCCAAGCTTCACGGGACAAAATGTCAAAAGTCACTTTCATGTGGTCATAATAAGCAAATATTTTGTTTCAGCCTCAAGAAATTGTCTGGGCTGTCGATCATCCACCGTCAGACTCAAAACCCTGGATCATGAAGCCCGAAAAGGCCAACACCATTTTTGGACATGACATCCCCAAAGCCCGGTTGACCGGTGCTGGCTGGATGTGGGGTTTCGTCTATCTGGGCTTGCCTGTTGCGGTTGTGGGCAATCTCCTGGATTTTCTTTTTCAAATCACTTTGGGATGGTGCATCGGTTTGTGGTGCACCGTTTAGTCAATAAAGGCCTCACATGTTTTTCTTTGTCGGATTAGCGGTTGTGTTCGGAGCCGTGTTTGGTGGCTACATCCTTGCGGGCGGGAAAATGGCGCCGATCATCAAGGCGGCCCCCTTTGAATTCATCATCATTGGCGGCTCCGCCATTGGTGCATCTTTGGTCGCCAACAGTTTTCCGGTCTTCAAGGCGGCCATGGGCGGGATCGGCAAATGCATCAAGGGACCCAGCTTTCACAAGGAAGACTACTTGGCCCTGATGCTGTTGATTGGCAAATTGCAATCGGTGATGAAAAAAGAAGGGGTGGTGGCACTGGAAGCCCACGTCGAGAACCCCGATGCCAGCCCCATCTTCAGTGAATTCCCCAAACTGGCCAAAGACCACAGCATCGTCCAGATGATTTGCGACCCATTGCGCCTGATGGTCATCACCCAGGGCAACCTCGACCCTGACGCCCTCGAAGACATGATGAAGCAAGCCATCAAGGTTCATCACCACGAAGCCTTGCTGGCCCCTGCAGCCCTGGCCGGTATCGCCGGGGGCTTGCCTGCACTGGGTATCGTGGCGTGCGTTTTGGGTGTGGTGAAAACCATGGGTGCGATTGACCAGCCCCCCACAGTGCTGGGCGCCCTGATCGGCTCGGCCCTGGTGGGCACGCTGATGGGCGTGTTTTTGGCTTATGGCATGTTTGAACCCTTTGGCAACCGCTTGACACAAATCATCAACGAAGATGCTCAAGCCTTTGAAGTGATCAAACAAATGCTGGTCGCCAACCTGCGTGGCCACCCCCAGCCACTGATCATTGAAGCGGCTCGCTCATGCATCAGTCACCACAGTCAACCGACCTTTGCCGAAGTGTTTGACGGCTTGCGAGGTGCCTGATGGCAGAAGCTGACACCAAGCCTGCGGAGGGAGCGCCCACAGAAGCCCCCGCAGATGCGGCGCCGCCGCTGCAACCGATCATCATCAAAAAAGTCTTCGAAGAAGACGGTCATGCGGGTGCCCACGGTGGCGCGTGGAAGATTGCTCTGGCCGACATGATGACGGCCATGATGGCTTTCTTTTTGCTGATGTGGTTGCTGGGGGCCAGCACGGAAGACAAAAAACGCAGCGTGGCAGATTACTTCCGTCCGACCTCCCACAGTCAGATCACATTTGGCGAATTGGCCGGCTCCAATGGCCTTTTTGGCGGCAAATCCATCATTGACCCCGATGGTTTCCCCTTCACGGCAAAGCAAACGGCCATGCTGGAGCGCCTGACACCCCAGGCACAAGGAGGCCCGGCTGAGAGCTTTGGCTCGTCCCAAGAAGAAAACAACAAAGACGGCCCCAGTGACCAGGACCCCGGCAAACCCAGTGGTTCCGGCCAAGGCCAGGGCACTGGCGGCTCGGCCTCTCAAAAGCAAGACAAGGAAAATTTCGACAAGCTTGAAAAAGACCTCAAGCAAAAGCTGTCGGAGAGCAAGCAATTTGAAAAAATCAAGGACCAGGTCAGCATCACCCGTGACAATGAAGGTATGCGCATTGAAGTGATCGACAAAGCCAATTTCTCGATGTTCAGCTCAGGCACGGCCGACATGGGTGGCCAGGCGGCCGCCTTGATGACCGAAGTGGCCAAATCGCTCAAGCCTCTGCCCAACAAACTGGCCATCCGTGGTCACACTGACAGCATGGGCTTTGCCCCTGACAGCATGCGCAACAACTGGACCTTGTCCACCGAGCGTGCCGATGCCACCCGTCAATTGATGCAAGGCGCAGGCATTGGATCGAACCGGTTCAGCAAAATTGAAGGGGTTGCCGACACCGCGCCGTTCGTGCCCAACAATCCGGCCGACCCCCGCAACCGCCGCGTCAGCATCACGGTGCTCAACCAGTGAGGCCCGCCTCACTGACGCCCGTCACCGGATACCGCACACTGCCGCCCCACTCACCCACTTAGACCGGGACCACATCACATGATCAAAAACATCTCGATCGGGATCGCCATCGGTGCCTTGGTCACAGGCGGGGTTTGGGGTTTATCGGCCTTGCTCAAAGACGATGCGGTGGTCTCCGACCAAGCGCTACAAACAGCACCTGCTGGCGCCAAAACAGGCGTGATGGACCTGATCTGTGAACTTCAACTGGACCTGGATGGGCAGTTGGCGCTGGGTATCACGGCCAATGAACCCTCACGCATCGCGATGGCCCAGATTGATTTTGAAAAATCATCGGGCTGGTACCAAGGAAAAATTGCCATCTCGGAAAATCGCGGCGGCACATTGCGAGTGCTGGGCAACAAACTCACGGTCACCCGACCAGCCTTGTTCGAGCGTTTTGGCATGATGATCACGCAAGAGCAATTCGTGATCGATCGCGAAACCGGCAGTTTTGTTCAGTCCATCAGCAACCGGGAAGGCAAGACCATCCCGCTGATCAAGGGCACCTGCGCCAAGGTCATCAAACCACCGTTCTGAGTCTCGACCTCTGCGCAAAAAGGCCCCAAGTTGTCACCCGACTGAGCGCAGCTCGTATTTATTGATCTTTTCGATCAGTGTCGTGCGCTGCAATTGCAGCAATTTGGCCGTTTGCGACACATTGCCCTGGGTACGGGTGAGGGCCTGCTCAATCAGACTGCGTTCAATGTCCACCAGGTGCTGCTTGAGTGACATGCCCGCAGGCGGCAAAGTCTGAATGCCCTGGGCCAACAAGATCACCTGTTCGACTTCATTGATTTCGTCATTCGAAGCAGACATCGGCGCAGGACTGAACAAGGCAGCAGGCGCACTGTCCAGATCAGTCTCTGCCATCAAGTGCGCCATCGGATCGTTGTCATTGCGCCAAGGCGTTGCACTCGGCTCGACGGAGGCGAGCACCGGGGCTGCGGCTCGGGCCTCGGCCACACGTGTCACCTCGCTCGACTTGAGCATGGCCGACAACGGCACACCGGTCTGAGCCTGCGGCCCCAGAAAAGGGGCCTGCAAAATCGCCAGGCCAGAAGGCAGCATGCAGGAGGGCACTGTAAGCGCATGCAATACCTGTCCCGGGAACAACGTGGAAAAACGATCGACAAGGTTGGACAACTCACGCACATTGCCCGGCCAGGCATAGGCTTTGAGCATCTGCAACATGTCGGCGGCGAAAGTGATGGGCCGCGTACCCGGCAACGCGTGTTTGGCGGCGTAAAACTCGAGCAAGGACACCACATCGTCCGGACGATCACGCAAGGCGGTGGTCGTGATCGGCAACACGTTGATGCGGTAATACAAATCCTCACGGAAGCGACCCGCGGCCACTTCGGACTCCAGATTCTTGTGGGTGGCAGCCACCACACGCACATCAATCGGCACTTCACGCGATGCCCCCACGGGCAAAATGCAGCGTTCTTGCAGCACACGCAACAGTTTGACCTGCATGTCCATCGGCAGGTCACCGATTTCATCCAGGAACAAGGTGCCACCGTGGGCCAACTCGAAGCGACCCAGACGATCGGACACAGCGCCGGTGAAGGTCCCCTTGCGGTGCCCGAACAACTCGCTTTCAATGAGTTCACGGGGAATCGCACCGCAATTGATCGGCACAAACGGCCCTCCCGCACGAGGCCCTTGGGCATGCAGTGCCTGAGCCACCAGCTCTTTGCCCGTACCACTTTCGCCCGTGACCAAGGCTGTCGACGAAGACGCTGACAAGGTCTTGATCAATTCCCGCAGGAAAACGGTGGCCTGACTTTGGCCAATGATGGTGGTTTTGGAGCTGGTTTTCATGTTTTTTCCCTGGTCATTGCGCCGACCTGTACCGGTCGTGGGCATGGGCCTTGGACTTGATGATTTCGACAAAAAGTCAAATACAGCCTCTTTTTTGACCCAATGTGGGAATATTATCAATTGACACCTTGCAATGCAAGCAAATTGGCAGATTTGATAAAAATTTTGTGTATTTTCAGATACTGTCAAAAATTTGACCCAAACTCCAAAATTCACTCTTCAGAAAAAACTCAAGACTTCAGTGGCCGTGTCGATGTATCCATCAAGTCAAAAAAAGTCCGCCCGCACGCCTGGCTGGCCGCTTGCTTTTATGGAGAAATACATGACCTCAAACCGATCAATGGCCACCGCACTGCTGGCCATCAGCCTGGCAGGCTGCCAAGCTGTGCCGCTGAACATCATGGGCTCAACCAAGTCCTCGGTGCCAGCCAACCCTGCCTCCATGATCACGCCCTTGGTCGAAAAACGCGAAACCCTGGTGGCCACGGGCTACGCTGTCATCAGCGTACAAAACCACAAGAACCCGGCACAACAGCGTTTGCTGGCCATCCGCGCCTCCAAACTCGATGCCTACCGCGCCCTGACCGAACAGGTGTACGGCCAGCAACTGGACGCCACAACCACCGTGGCCGACATGACCGTGATGAGTGACACCTTCCGTGCCAAAGTCGAAGGCGTGGTCTATGGTGCTGTGCTGGTGAGCATTGCCCCCGTTGGCGATGACACCTATGAAACCACCCTGTCGCTGGACCAGCAGGTGGTGCGTGATTTGCGCACTTTGTACCTGGGCCAGCTGGCTGCCCGCCGCAAGTAAAAACAAAGACGCACATGCCCTGCTCCCACCCCACACATCAGCGCCACGGGCATGCTGCCGTGCGCATGAGTTTGCGCCTGCTGGGCCTGATCGCACTCAGTGGACTGATGGCCACCGGCAGCCTGGCGCAAAGCCGCTCGGGCCGTGTGCCCAACAATGCGCCATCGCCTGTGGCCGTGATGAATGAGGCCTTGGCCGGGACAGCCCCTGCCCTGGTCACAACCAGCACCGCAGCACAGCGCCAGGCCGCCAAAGTCCAGCAAGCTTATGAAGCCCAGCTGAACGATATACGGCAAGCCATTTTGGAAGCCACGATCGACCGCCCCACCCGGGTGATGAGCAGTGCCTGGGTGGATGAAAAAGGCGCTCTGCACGAAAGCGCGCACTTCACATCAGAAGCCCAGGTGCGCGGCGTGCGGGTGATGTCTTACGTGCAAGGTGATGAAGCCCCCAAAAACAAAGTCAGTGCCGAGGTGCTGCCCTGGGGATGGAACACCCGTGCCGATCCCGATGCGACATGCAGTGCCCCGCCACGCCCCTGGCGTTTGCCCTTGCAACTGCAAACCCGCATGGAGCCGGGTTTCACGGGACGCCAGTTGTTTGCCAGCCAAAGCCTGCTGCAATCGGCGCAAAGCATCTGGCTGCAGCAAATGGGTGATTCGCAGCGCTGGCGTACCCGGCAAAAGGAACTTCCACCCGAAAATGCCTACATGCGCGCCCTGACCGGCCCCGCAGAAGGCAGTTCGGGTTGGGCTGCAGAACTGACCCTCAAACCCCATGCCGCAACACCGGCCATGGGTTGGGCGAGCCGTCTTCAACAACTGCGCCAGGACGAGCCCGAATGGCGCTGGACACTGACCTTGGCGCTGGGCCAACGACACAGCCCCACTGCCCCCATCGAAGTGCAATGGCAAGCCGAACAAACCGTTGTAATTTCGCCCGAAGAACTCGGCCGCAGCCCGGGTCTGTGGCAAAGTCGGCTGCAAAGCGCATTGCAAACGCAAATGCAACGCTGGGTGCAACGGATGGATCAACATTCCGAATGTGAACCCATCCAGTTCCATGTCCGCCGCCAAAACCAGGAAGGGCTGCAATTGCAAGCGGGCATCGACAGCGGTTTGCGCGTGGGCGACCGGGTGTTGCTGGTCAACCCGGCCCACGTGCCCGGCCGAATGCTGGAGCCCGAAGCCGCCAAACACATGGCTTTGGCGCAAGTGGTCCGCGTCAGTTCAGACCGCACCGAATTGCATCAATTGGCAGGCCCGCCCCTTCCGTCGCAGGGCCATTGGGTGGCACTGCCGCTGTGAGCATGAAACAGACCCTGCACATCATGAAAAACTGGACATTGCGCTCATCACACCAGCCCCCCCCAAAGACCACAGCGCTGCTGGTTGTTGCGCTCAACTGCCTGACAGGTGTTACCGCACAAGCTGAGGACAATTCGGCCGCAACGGCGGCCGCCTTGAAAGTCCTGATCGCACCGCTGCACGAGTCATCTTCCCGTAATGTCGCAGGGTTGCCACGCCCTGAGCTGCTTGCGGCCTCAGGACAACACCCGCGCTCAGAGGCCGGATCGGCCCGCAGCATCACCCAAGTGCAACGCGGGGAAGGTCTGGACGCCGTGATTCGCCGCACCCTGCCCGGTCTGCCGCTGAAGGAGGATTTCTTGCGCCGAGCCTTCATGCGGGTCAATCCGGAGGTCTATCCCACGGCAACACTGCGACCGCTGCGCAGCGGCACCACATTGCAAGTGCCTTCCACCGTTGAATTGCGCCAAATGTTCAAGGAACAGGGGCCCATTGCCTCGGCCTTGCTTCAAAATCCATCCGAATCGGGCAGCGACCCAGAGGCCGCACAGCAAGCCAAAGCGCTGGACAAACGCCGCTGGGTGCGTTTTCCATAATCCCCATCCCGTGGGGAACACATGATCACAGGAGCCGAAACGGCCCACCTGACGCCCAAAATCCCGACCATTTATCTGGAGGGAAAGCTGCCGCTGGTGGAAGCAGCCACGGCCCAAGAGTTGGGTTTGCGCGACAACCAGGTGGTACAGGCCACTGTGGAAAACCGGCCTGAAAGCTTGCGGCTCTTGTTGCAAGGGGCACTCAAAGGCCAATTCGTTGACCTGCCCAAAGACCTGCCCGCCACCTGGCGACTGGCCACGGGCGACACCGCCTTGTTCAAGGTTCAGGTCATGGCCAATGGTTCGGTGATGCTGCGCCCCTTGCAAGCAGCCCCCATGCCTGCCGCCGCAGCGCCCACGGTGCCCCCCCCCGAAACCGCCCTCCCCGGTCGCCTGGAACAATTGAGCTTTCGCCCGCCGGACATGAGCGCCCTCACGCAATTCATGCGCCCCGACATGCTGGCGCGCCTGATGCAAGGGCTCAATCCTGCCAGCCCGGGCATGGCCGCGATGCAGCAATGGATGAGACAGCGTGCCAGCATGGCCCAGCTCACCCCGGAAAAACTTCAAAACATGATTCGGGGCAGCGGCTGGATGACCGAAAACCTGTTGGCCCAGGGTCAGGGGGCCGGCCTGGTGGACCTGAAATCCCTGCTTCGCCAATTGCTCAAAAATGACCAGACCACAACAACCGATGCCCATGATCTGATTCGGGATGCACTGGATGACATCGAATCACGCCAACTGATGAGTGCAGACACCCTGAACGGCAAAGAATGGGTGTTTTCCATGATGCTGCCATTTTCCGATGCCGAACCCGTGGCTTTGCGCTTTACAAAAAGCCGCCAGCCACCGGGTCAAGAAGACAAGGCCCCCCTGGTGATTCACCTTCACACCCGCAACCGGGATTTGGGCGAGATCTGGCTGCAAACCAAAATCAGCAACGAAACCGATGTGGACATGGTGATGTGGGCACTGCGCGAAGATGTGGTGGCCAAGGCCAAATCCCAGGCGGCCAATCTGGCCGATGAACTTGACAGCGCCGGCTTGCGCATGACACGCCTGCAGGTGGTGCACGGCCCCGGCCCTCAGGAGCCCTTGCGCTGGGGCCCCCCCGAAACAGGCAGCATGGTGGATGTGCAGACATGAAAGCGCCATTGAAAGAAGCCATTGCACTGGAATATGGCCGCCGCGCCACCCCGATCGTCAGTGCCAAAGGCCAAGATGAACTGGCCCAGAAAATCGTGGAAGAAGCCCAGAAACACGGTGTTTATGTCACGGAAGACCCGCAACTGTTGGCCTTGCTCAGCCGGCTCGACCTGGATGCAGAAATTCCGCCTGACCTGTATACCGCCGTGGCCGTGATCCTGTCCTGGGTCTATTGGCTCAAAGGCATGCGGCCGGGAGATGAAAAACGCACATGAGCTGCAGTTGGCAGCTCAACAACGACAAAAGGCCGCGATGCGGCCCAATCATCAAGAGGGCTCTGGACGAGCCTCTTTCGCCTCAGGCCTGGTGATAACCCCAGACCGCTGATCGGCGGGACACCTGCCCCATCCGGTCATACAAATCCAGCGCGGGAGACGACTCGCCTTGCAAGGATTGCAAAGTACCGCGCACGGCATCCAGTTGTCTTTGCATCAGCTGGATATTGCGCAAATGGTCTTGCTTGCATTGACGAAGTCCATTTTGCAATTGCTGCCAGACCGCTGGCACCGGGTCTTGACCGATGGCCCACTCGGCCACCGCAGCCAAACGCTGCAATACATGGGTCTTTTCGTCCTGAACGGCTTCCAGCGCCTCAAGATCACGGGCCTTGAGTGCTTCAAACTCTGTCGCCAAAACGTCCGCCAGTCGCCCAGCATCTTCAGGTGCCGCGACCAAGGCGGCATCCAGGCTGTCAAACAACATGGGTTTGGAAACGTTTTCGTTCATCGCAAGATCAGCCTTTGATCATTCGTTCAATGGCCACAAAGTTTTCGGCAATGCGGCGCGAATCCAGGGGGTACTGGCCTTGCTGAATGGCCAGCTTGATGGCGTCCACCTTGGCACGGTCAAAGCTGGGTTCCTGCATGGCCTGACGGGCCACGTCACTGAGTTTGACCTCGTCGGTCTGCACCGCCGAGGGTTTGGCCGAAACCTCGCCGCTGCTGGCAAACGAGCTCAGTTCACCCTTGCCAACCGCTGTGCGGGGCGCTGTATCGATCTGTGCCTTGCGGCCAAATTGAGAGATGGGACTGGTCATGATGATTCTCTTTTCTGGTCTCTGGTACGTGAGCTGAGACCCTGCTCGAATTCTGAATCGGCATGAGATTCTAGAACTTGAACAGGAAAAGTGATTTTTTTTACAAATTTCATGGAAATCAAAGCCCGCGCACCTGATTGGGACCTTGAACCAGTCCGGTCAGCTGCCGACCAGACTCGGGATTCTTGAGCTTGACCTGCTCGCCCAAGCGGCCATCCTGCAAAGCCTCGACACGGGCTGAAATCTGGAATGCTTGGGGTTGCCCCACCGACATCATCACCAATTGCCCTCTCTTGACCAGGACCAAGGGACGGATGTCCAGGCTGCGAATGGGTGAGCCCGCAGGCACATCCCGCACCAATTCGGCATAGCGGATATCCGCCAGGCTTTCCAGGGCGTTTACAGGCACACCACTTGTATCGACCTCAACCCGGGAAACATGAGCTTCATTCAAGGTCGTGCCATGTTGAAGCCGTTGTGTGGCCACCAACATGAACCGCTTGGCAACGGGTGCAGGGGTTTGCCGCTCTGTTTTGGCCTGAGCAACAGGCTGCATGGGACGGGCGGTCAGGCTGACCCGGACGTACAGCTGCCAGGCCGGTTGTGCACAGCGCACCCGAACCGACTCGGGGCTGGAGAAGGGCAAATCCAGGGTCAGGGGTTTGTCGCAAGCCCGCACTTTCAGACGGGCATCCAGGGGAGCCAGTTCCACCTGTTCGGCCTCCACCCCTTGCTCGCGGGCCACCCATTTCTTGACAGCGGCCTGCATCACCTCTTGCGGATTGGCCTGTGGCTTCTGGGATTCGGGTATCGCCGGGGTCGCATGGGTTGGCGAGCTCAACACCCACAACGCCAGCACCAGCCAGATGCAGCGGGCGATCACCTGATCAAGCAGTCGGCACAGCATTTGCATGGAAGGTTTCATATGTGGAAGTTTTGACAGTTTGTTGAAGTTTCCTTGGATGAAGCAAAAACGAGACCAACCCCAACCCTGACACCCCCGTGACCCCATTCGGCCCCGCCCCCTCTCCATGGTCATTACAGACCCCGGCACTGCCCGGCAGTGTGGGGCTGAACACGCCTGTCTTAAACGGCGTGAATGGCAAAGGGGCTGCGTTTCAACAAGTCTGGGCAGGCGTGCAGTCAGGGCAAAAAACCGTTGAAGTCGAAAGCGGCGACACCCTGATCGGCCTGGTCAAGGCGCATTACCGGCAAAACCAGTTGCCCATCACCGAAACCCAGGCGACCCAATTGGCCTACAAAGTGGCCCGCCACAACCAGCTGGACAACCCGGATCTGATCTTGCCTGGTCAAAAAATCGATTTCGGCCCACTGCAATTGCCCCCACTGAACCGCCAGGCGATCCACGGTCCACTGGATATCCGAACACCCGGCACAGCCCAGGCCCTCCAGCAATTGCCCCCCGCTGAACTGACGGCCAATGCCCTGGCATCACGCACTGTGAATGCGCCCCAAGCGCATAGTAACCCTTCTGGTATTCACAGCGTGTTGGAAAAAACGCTGGGCCGGGCCGTTGAAAAAGGCTTTGTGGCCGCCCAGGATCTGGATGCCGTTCGCCAGAAGGTCATGGGACTGGCCCGACGCTATAACTTTGCCCCCGATGATTTTGCAAGGCTGACCTTGATGGAAAGCGGCGGCATGAACCCCCAGGCCAGCAACGGCAGTTGCCACGGGATCATCCAGTTTTGTGATGGTGCCAACCGCGGGGCCGCTGCCGTGGGTCTCAAAAACAACCCGCGCGCCATTCTGGGCATGGGTCTGTTGCAGCAACTCGATTTGGTCGACCGCTATTTTTCACAGGCCGGTTTGGCCGCTCAAGGTCAAAAATTGGGCCTCGACGACCTTTACCTGACCGTGCTTACCCCGGCTGCACGCCAGGAAACCCGCCCCGATGCCCCGCTGCCCATCGCAGGCCCCCAGGCCCGGCTCCTGCACGTTGGCGGCGATACCCGCCAGCCCATCACACGCAACTCCATCCTGGCCGGTCTGCACAGCATGACCGATGCATTGCTTGGACTGGCGCAAGGCAAAAACAACGGCAGCCGCAAATACGCCGAGATCGCACAAAACCCGCCGACCTCACTGCGTTGACTACCGGGCGGCAAAGCCTTGCCGCAGGTGACGGCAAATTGCCGCTCCCCCCATTGCCGCTGCAAATTTCGCGGGCAAAAGTGAACAAAAAACCTGGCACATCTTTTGCTGACATCGACATGAGGCCACTCAACTTGAGCCCTCTTCGTCAAAAGATTGACGGACCGTTCCATCGAATTCCCTAGTCAAAGGTCAAGGAGTCAAGATGAATTTGTTCAACCAGGCACTGGGCATCCATGAGCAGGCTTTGCAAGTCAAAAGCCGTCGCCTGGAGGTGCTTGCACAAAACATCGCCAACGCCGACACCCCGCACTACAAGGCCCGCGACATTGATTTCAAGGCCGTGCTGGGTGCCGCGCAAAAACAGGACACCCGCATGGCCAACACCACGGCGGGCCACTTCGCACTGGGCCAGGAACTCAACGCGGACGGCATGCGCTTTCGCACCCCATTCAACACGTCGTTTGACGGCAACACCGTGGAAATGAGCGTGGAACAAGCCCAGTACGGTAAAGCGGCGGCCGACTACCAGGCCACGCTGAACTTTCTGGAAAACCGCGTCAGCAGTGTGCGCAAGGCACTGCGAGGAGATTGACGATGAGCATGGACAGCATTTTCGGGATCGCCGGTACGGCCATCAACGCCCAACTGACTCGGATGAACGCCACCGCCTCCAACCTGGCCAACGCCGGTACGGTGGCGACTTCTGAACAAGACGCCTTCCGGGCCAAACGCCCGATTTTCAAGGCCTTGATGGACGAACAGATGGTCCATGCCGGAGCGCCTTATGTCGGTGGTGTCAAGGTGGACCGCATGGTCGACGATGCCGCGCCACCGCGTCGCGTGGCCGACCCCAACAACCCCTTGGCCGACAAAGACGGCTATGTGTACCAGTCCAACGTGAGCGAAGTGACCGAGATGGTCGAAATGATGGCTGCGGCCCGCTCTTACCAAAACAACGTGGAAGTGATCAACACGGCGCGTCAACTGATGATGCGCACGCTGGACATCTCCAAAGCCTGATCAGGACCCTCCTCATGGCCACCGATACCATCAACCCCGCCAGCGTGCTCAACAGCATCACCCGCTACGAAGACCTGCAAAAGCAGGCCAGCTCGAAAAGCAGCAGCGAAATGGGCAAACAGGACTTTCTGACCCTGTTCACCGCCCAGCTCAAGAACCAAAGTCCGCTCGATCCGGTCAAAAACGAAGCCTTTGTGGCCCAGCTGGCCCAGTTCTCCCAGCTGGAAGCGCTGACCAACATGCAAACCTCGCTGGACAAATTCGTGTCCTCCAATGCCGCCGAGCGCATGCTCGGGGGTGCGGCCCTGATTGGCAAGAAGATCGCTGTCAGCGATGCCCTCAGCCAGCTCGATGCCGGCGGCAACATCGCCGCCAGCATCAATTTGCCCAACGGCGCCACCGGCGTCAAAGTCTCGGTGCATGACAGCCAAGGCAATCTGGTGCAGGAATTGACCGCCGGTGCCCAGGCGCCCGGCGTCACCAACTTGTCCTGGGACGGTCTGGATGCCGCCGGCAACCCGGCCCCCGTGGGCAAATACCGCCTGACTGGCCAGGCCGTGGTCAACGGCAAAACCACCGATGTGACCGTGAGCACCATGGCCACCATCCGCTCGATCTCCACCAACCCCAGCGACGGCAGCGTCAGCCTGCAAGTCGACGGCGGAAAAACCGTTTTGATGGCCGATGTTCAGCAAGTCGGTCTTTAAGCCCCTTCAGATCTTCCGATAAACACAGGAGCAGTCCACCATGTCGTTCTATACCTCGCTCACCGGCCTGAACGCCGCCACCGCCCAGCTGGGGGTGACCAGCAACAACATCGCCAACGTGGGTACCGCCGGTTTCAAACGCTCACGCGCCGACTTCGGTGACATTTTTTCCTCATCGCCTCTGCAAAAATCATCGAGCAACATCGGCCAGGGTGTCTCACTCAAGCAGGTGAGCCAGGAATTCAGCCAGGGCAACGTGTCCACCTCGGGCAACTCGCTGGATCTGGCCATCACCGGTGACGGCTTTTTCCCCTTGCGCTCGGCCGACGGCCTGCAGGAGGTCTACACCCGCAACGGTTCGTTCACCCTGAACGATCAAAACAACGTGGTCAACTCCACCGGACAACGTCTGCTGGCCGCTTCGGTGGACTCCTCGGGCAAGGCCGATCTGACACGCCTGTCCCCACTGTCCATCCCCAAAAAGACAGCCGGCGAAGCCCGGGAAACCACCCAGATCCAGCTGGGCCTGAACCTGCCTGCCGAATCCAATGTCATCCTGACAGAGTTTGACCGCAACAACCCGGCCACCTACAACAAAAGCACGGCCCTGACGGTGTATGACGCTGGCGGCAACGGTTACCTGGCCACGGTTTATTACGTCAAGACCCAAAACGCCAGCCCGGGCAGCCCCGAATCCAAATGGCAGACCTTCTTTTATGTGGGTGACACCCAGGTCAAACCTTCTTTACAACAAGCGACCGATGCCTCCGGTGCTGAACTCTTCGTCAACAAGTACGGCGAAATCCGTCCCAAGACAGACACCAGCGTGACCCCACCCAGCGGCACGGTGGCCATGTACACCCTGGACCAGTTGACCGATGTGCGCAACTCCACACCCGCCCCGGCCGTGGCCGATGCCCTGGCCAATGCGGTCTATGACCCGGCCACCACGCTGTTCAAGTCCAGCAGTTCGGGCGGTGCCTTCCAGGCTGGTCAAACCCTGAGCTTCAACCTGTCGGTGGACGACTCCCCACTGACCACGATCAACTACACCCTCACCAGCGATGACATGGACCCGGCAGTGCTGGCGCGCCGTCTGCAAATCGAAATCAACAACGTGATGGGGCAACTGGAAGACACCCTTGACGACCCAGGCACTGCCGCCAACGAATTCAAGGCCAATGCCCGCTTCGGTATCACGGTGGGCTTCAACCCCGATTCCGGCCGTTTCACCTTCAATTCGGGCACCACAGGTGACACCTCTAGCATCTCGCTGCAGACCACCAGCGCCACCGCGCTGGCCAACAGCCTGCTGGGTATCCCCGTGGAAAACAACGTGGGCAAACTCGAAACCCCCACCTCCACCGACGATGCCAACCGAGGCAAGCCCAGCTACCCGGCCATTCTGACGGGTGACACCATGACGATTAACACCTCCGGCAACGTCTCGGTGGTGGAGGCCAACAACGACTTCACGGTGTCGATCGACGGTATCAACGCCAAAGTGTCGATCGACACCGGTTCTTATTCGATGGAAACCGTGGCGTCCAAGCTGCAAGACAAAATCAACAGCATTGTTGACCCGGTATCCGGGCGCATGGTGGCGGGCGTCAAAGTGACCTGGGATGTCAAGACCAAACAGCTCAACTTCACCTCGGGCACCACCGGTGATGGCGCCTCCTTGCAAATCACAGGGCATCAGGACTGGGGCCTGTCCAACACCGAAATGCGTTTTGGTCAGACCACCCAGTGGATCAAGTTGGCTCAATATGCAGACAATGGTGCGCTTCAGTATGTGCGCAATGGCAAGCAGACGGAAGACATTTCGGACCTGAACACCAAAAACGACTGGTGGCCCGTGTTCCTCGACCGCGGTGAGCTGACCTTTGACCTGACCGGCAAACCCATCTCCCCGATCAACCCGATGGGCTTTGAAACCGCCTTCCTGGACGGCGGCAAGGGTGCCCTGACCATGTCGATTGACTTCACCCAGTCCACCCAATACTCCAGCTCGTTTGCCGTTTTGTCTCAATCGCAAGACGGTGCCCCCGAGGGTGAACTGATGGGCCTGGACATCGGCACCGACGGTCTGGTCAATGCGACCTACTCCAACGGTTCACAGGTATCGCTGGGCAAGATCGTGGTCGCCAACTTCTCCAGCCCCACAGGCTTGCGCCAGGTGGGTGACGCGTCCTACCTCGCATCGGCCACCTCAGGCAGCGCCAAGATCGGCGAAGCGGGTTCGGCCGGCTTCGGCTCCATCCGCGCCGGTGCCACCGAGCGCGCCAACGTGGACTTGACGCAGGAACTGGTGGACCTGATCACCGCTCAACGTAACTTCCAGGCCAACGCCAAGGCGATTGAAACCAGCTCGACGATGACCTCCGCGATCATCAACATCCGCGCCTGATCGATGAACCTTTGAGCAACGTACTGCAGAGACTGCCACCATGGACCGCTTAGTCTTCACCTCGAACGCCACCATCAAAGAGCAGGCCACGGCCCGCCAGGTGCTGGTCAATGACCTGGCCAACGTGTCCACGGTCGGCTTCAAAAGCAGCTATGACGTGGCGCTCAAAACCATCAAGGTCGAAGGCTCCGGCTTTGACACGCGCTTTCAGGCCCAGGCCATCGCCCGCGACCTGATCCGCATGGAACCGGGCCCGGTCATGGCCACGGGGCGTCCGATGGACATTGCTTTGGCAGACCACGCCGTGCTCGCCGTGCAGGCCCCCAACGGCGATCAAGCCTTCACACGCCGAGGCGATCTGCGGGTGAACATTCAGGGTCAGCTCGAAAACGGCTCAGGGCACCTTGTGCTGGGCACCGGTGGCCCCATCACCATCCCGCCCGGCAGCATCGTGTCGATCAATCCGGACGGCAGTGTCTATGCCAAAAATCCGGCACAACAAGGCAACGCGGCCGAAGTCCTCATCGATCAACTGCGTCTTCGCAATGCTTCTGACGTGAAACTGGCACGCAGAGAGGATGGTTTGTTCAAAGTGTCGGAAAAACCAGATGGCACGGACATTGCTTTAGTTGAAGGACAAAGCTTGCCCAAAGTCGTTCCCGGAGCGCTGGAAGGCAGCAACGTGAGTGCCATTGAAGCGATGACCCGTCTAATCGACCAGTCGCGCAGCTTTGAAACCCAGATTCGCATCATCAAGGAAACCAAAAGCCTGGATGAATCGGGCGCTTCGATGATGAAGAACGCCTGAACAACTGACCGGAGAACACCATGGACGCCTCAATGTGGATTGCCAAGACTGGCCTGGATGCGCAACAAACGCGCATGTCGGTCATCTCCAACAACTTGGCCAACGTCAACACCACCGGCTTCAAGCGCGACCGCGCTTCGTTCGAGGACATGCTTTATCAAAACCTGCGCCAGCCAGGCGCACAGGTCAACGCGGGCACGCAAGCGCCCACCGGCCTGATGCTGGGCACAGGTGTGCGGGTGGTCGCGACCGAAAAGACCCATACCCAGGGCAGTCTGGTGACCACCAAAAACGCCCTGGACCTGGCGGTCCAAGGTGAAGGCTTTTTCCAGATCGCACAAGCCGATGGCACCGTGGCCTACACGCGTGACGGCGGCTTCAAACTCTCTTCCACAGGTCAGCTGGTCACCTCCAACGGGGCGCCTCTGCAGCCGGCCATCACCATACCGCCCAATATCGCCAGCATTTCGGTCGGTCAGGACGGCACCGTGTCCGTCGAGGCGGCCGGCGGTGGCGGCTCACAGGTGATCGGCCAGATCCAGATCGCCCGTTTCGCCAACCCGGCGGGACTGCAATCGCTGGGACAAAACCTGATGAAGGAAACCACCGCCAGCGGTGCCCCCCAGGTGTCGCAAGCCGGCACAGGGGGAGCCGGACAAATTCAGCAAGGTGCACTGGAAGCTTCCAACGTCAATGTGGTCGAAGAAATGGTCAACATGATCGAGACCCAGCGCGCCTACGAAATCAACTCCAAAGCGATCTCTGCCGTCGACGGCATGCTGCGCTTCCTGAACAACAACATGTAAGCACGCCATGAAACGACTGCCCCCACCGATGGCTGCCATGTTGTGCGTCAGTGCCCTGACTCTGGGGCTGGCCGGCTGCGCCAACCCCAACCTGCCCATGGCGCACTCCCCCGAGTTTGCCCCTGTGCTGCCGGTTCCAGTCGAAAAACCCCGCATGGCCACCGGTGCCATCTACAACGGCCGTCAAAGCGACAACTGGTTTGGCCGTGTGCGCACCTACACCGTGGGCGACATCATCACCGTCTTGCTCAATGAGTCCACCCAGGCGGGTCGCCAGCAAAGCAACAATGTCAAACGCGAATCCAGCAACGATGCCATGCCCGCAGGTTTGATCAGTCGCGTCCAGAATCTGGCTCTGCCCACCAAAATCCTGGGCACCAAACTCGACGGTGCCATGAACGGTGCCAATCTCAACGGGGCCACCATCGAAAGTTCGGGCACCGGTCTGGCCGATCAGAAAGCCAGCCTCAGCGGCGCTGTGTCGGTGTCGGTGGTTGAGGTACTGGCCAACGGAAATCTGATGGTGCGTGGCGAAAAACAGATGGCGCTGACCGAAGGTGCCGAAATCATCCAGGTCAGCGGCATCATCCGCCCCGAAGACATTTCTCCCAACAACACGGTGCAATCGCGTCGTTTGGCCAATGCCCAATTCGCTTACCGCGGCACTGGTGACATGGCCAATGCAACCAAGACCGGCTGGGGTACCAGCGCCTTGCTCAAGTTCTGGCCCTTCTGATCACGGACACCGCCATGAAATCCGCCCTCTTCTCACTGTTGCTGCTGCTGGGCCTGTCCGGCTCCGCCTGGGCTGACCGGGTCAAAGACTTGGCCTCGGTGGCCGCCGGCCGCACCAACCAGCTCATTGGTTATGGCCTGGTGGTGGGTCTGCAGGGCACTGGCGACGGCTCGGACGTGTCCTTCACCGCCCAAAGCATGAAGTCCATGCTCGCCCGCCTGGGTGTGGGCATCGACGGCCCGCTGTCGGACTTTGAGCAAGGCACGGCCAGCGGCAAGATCGACATCAAGAACGTGGCCGCCGTGATGGTCACCGCCGAACTGCCCGGCTTCGCCAAACCTGGCCAGAAAATCGACGTCAACGTCTCGGCCATTGGCAAGGCCAGCAGCCTGCGCGGCGGCAACTTGTTGCTGACCAGCCTGCGCGGTGTCGATGGCGAAATCTACAGCCTGGCGCAGGGTGCGTTGACTGCCACGGGCATCGACTCCGGCGCTGCCGGCTCCAAAGTGAGCATTGGCGTGCCCACCTCGGCCCGCATTCCTGGCGGGGCCACCGTTGAGCGCCTGGTGGACACCCCCTTTGAAAAATCCGATCACGTGGTGATGAACGTGCGCGAGTCCGACTTCACCACCACCACCGCCATCGTCAATGCAGTGAACAAGAATTTTGGCGAAGGCACGGCACGGGCCCTGGATGGCATGTCGTTTGCCGTGCGCGCACCCACCGACATGTCCCAGCGCGTGGCCTTCATGAGCATGGTGGAAAACCTCGACGTGCAGCCTGGCGAGCCCCCTGCCCGCGTGGTGGTCAACGCACGCACCGGCACCGTGGTCATCAGCCGCAATGTGCGTGTGACGGCCGCTGCTGTGGCCCACGGCACGATTTCAGTGGCGATTGCCGCCACCAACGAGGTGTCCCAGCCCAATGCGTTTTCGCAAGGCCAGACCACCCCGGTGCAAAACGCCAACGTGAGTGTGGAAGAGCCCAAAAACCCGATGTTCCTGTTCCAGCCTGGCGTGGATCTGCGTCAGGTGGTTGACGCCGTCAACCAGGTGGGCGCCACGCCATCTGCCCTGATTGCCATCCTTGAAGCCCTCAAAAGCTCGGGCAGTCTGCGCGCCGAACTGATCGTGATTTAAAGCATTTCGTCATGACCGACCTCTCCACCCCTTCAGCCAGCACCTACCTGGACTTCAGTGCGCTCACGCGCCTGAAGGGTGAAGCCGCGCAAGATCCCACCAAGGCCATCCGCAAGACCGCAGAGCAATTTGAGGCCTATTTCATCCAGCAAATGATGAAAACCATGCGCGAGTCCATCGAGAAAAGCGATCTGGTGGAAGGCGGCAACATCGACACCTACCAGGACATGATGGACAAGGAAGTGTCGCTCGAGATGGTCAAGCGCGGCGGCATGGGCCTGGCCGACATGATGGAGCGACAGATGAAACTGGCCCAAGGCCTGAGCACCCAGGACGCCTTGCAAATGCGCCCGCAGGTGCAGCCCCCTATGCCGCTCAACCCGGTGCGAGACCCCATGTCGATTCAGTCTCCGACTGTTCCGGCCTATGAACTCCAACGCGTTCAGCAAAGCTACAAGCTGGGAGACAAGCCATGAGTGATCTGCTCAGCATCGGCAGCGCCGGGGTAGGCGCTTACCAACGCGCCCTGGCCACCGTCTCCAACAACATCGCCAACGTCAGCACTGACGGCTACACCCGTCAAGACGTGTCGCTGGCCTCGAACACGCCCCGGGAAATCGGCGGTGGTTACATGGGCACCGGCGCGCGCTTTGACTCGGTGCGCCGCCAGTTCGATGCGTTTGTTGAATCCAATCTGCGCAACAGCCACAGCGAACTGCAAAGCCAGGAACCCCTGCTGTCCTATGTCAACCGCCTGATCGACATCATGGGCGGTGAAAGTGTGGGACTGACTTCGGCCATGAACCAGTTCTTCGAAGCCAGCCGCAACCTGGCCAGCGATCCAGCATCGACCATCGCACGCAGCAGTTTTCTGCAAGATGCAGAGGGTGTCGCCTCGCGTTTTCGCGAACTGTCAGGTCAAGTCGAGTTGCTGGACAACGAGACACGGCAATCGGTGCAAACCGATGTGGGCCAGATCAATGCTTACACCAAACAGCTGGCACTGCTCAACAAGCAGCTGAGCAAGAACGCCAGCGCCGACAAACAGCCCTCAGAGCTGCTGGACCAGCGTGACTTGCTGCTGCGCAAGCTCTCAGGTCTGGTGGCCATCAAAACCGACTTTGCGGCCAACGGCGAAGTGCTGGTCAGCATGGGCGATGCCAACAGCGAAGGCTATCTGGTCAAAAATGCCCAGTCCCGCGACATCGTGGTCAAGACCTCAAGCAACGGCGACCTGAACCTCAATTACCTCTACCCCCCCACCAACCCGGTCACCGGTCAACAACTGGCCTTGCCGCCGGTCACCAGCGGCAAGATCGGTGGTGTGCTCAACTTCCGCGAGCAGGTACTGACACCCGCAGCCAACGCACTCAACGATCTGTCCAGCACCCTGGCCAAAGAAGCCAACACCATTCACCGCAATGGCATTGATGCCGAAGGCCAACTCGGCGGCGACCTGTTTGGCTTCGCCCCCGACCAATCGGGTCAGGCATCGGGCTTTGTGGCGCTGATCAAAGATGCCAACCGTGTCGCCGCGGCCGGACAATTCCGCGTGATCGACAATCCGCTCAACAGCGGCGACGCCAAGGCCCGTGTGAGCTATGTCGAACAAGAATTCCAAGGCCCCAGCGTCTTGACTGGACAGCTGGCCAGCGCCCAAAGACCCGCGATCGCGACCGAAATGCTGGGCATTGGCATCAGCCAGCCCTTTGCCACAGTCGGACTGGTCCAGCAGGGGCAAAGTCATGTGCAGCTGACATTGGACAACCCGCAAGCCACACAGTCTTTTCAGGTCATGACGCGCGATGGTCGCCACCTGCTGGGCACAAGCCTGAGCCTCAATGACCAAAGCATGCTGATGAAAACAGCCAACGGCATGGAGCCACTGGCCAGCTACAGCGACAGCTACCTCAACCAGTCGGGCGCGGGCACCTACATGGACATGGACATCTTCATGGGTGTCAAGGCCGAGCCCGTCGAGCAGCAACAGTTCAACGAGTTCAACGGTGCTGTGCTCGCACCGACCTTGCAACCCGCTGTTCTGCAATTCAAGGCCAGTGAGCTGCAACTGCAAGGCCCTGTGGCTGCCGACACTTTTGTGCTGAACGGCCACAGCATGCCAGCCATCACCACCACGGGCAGCCTCACGCTGACGGATTTGCGCGACTGGATCAACGCCCAAAGCACGGATACGCAGGTCACGGCGACTTTGAGCAGCGATGGCCAGTCACTCGACTTGAGCCGCAGTCCACAGACCACCACCGGCGACATCCGCCTGGGCATGGGCAGCAACGGCAACCCCGCGGAACTGCAAAAACTCGGCTTTGGCACATCGATCTACATCAAAGGTGCGGCCAAGGACGATCTGCTGGTGTTTGTGACCGACAGCAGCAACAACCCCAGCGCGGCCAACATCACCGCCCAGTATGACGAGATCAACCGGGACATGAAGCAGGCCCAGCGTGCCTCGACCTTGCAGGTCAACTTCATCACCGACAGCCGCTACGAAATCATCGACACCGACACCGACACGGTGCTGGCCGAACGCACCTTGGCGGTGGTGCCCGGCATGCAGCCCCCCAGCATCAGCTACCGCGGACTGACTCTGGAGTTTTCAACAGCGCCCAAACAAGGCGATCAGTTCAACATCGACAGCAACCGCGACGGCATCGGCAACAACGAAACCATGCTGCAGATGGTCGACCTGGAAAATGAACGTGTCATGCCCGGTGGCCTGACCCTCACCGAGAGCTACATTGAACACGTCAACCAGATCGGCAATGTGGCGCGCCAAGCCTCCATTGCACAAGAAGCCCTGACCGTGGTCTATGACCAGGCCAAGCAAACACGCGATGGCATCTCGGGTGTCAGCCTGGATGAAGAAGCCTCGGACCTGGTGCGCTACCAGCAGGCCTATCAGGCCAACGCCAAAGTCATGCAAGTGGCCAGTCAACTGTTTGAATCCATCCTTCAGGTCCGCTGAGGCACATCACCATGAAAATCTCGACTTCCATGCTGTTTGACCGTGCCACCGAGCGCATGAGCACGATCCAGAACCGGCTGGCCACCACCCAGGCCCAGATGGCCGTGAGCAAACAGATCCTGTCACCCAGCGATGCGCCAGACCAGGCCGCCGCCATCCAGCGTCTGCGCGGCGCTGTGCAGCGCCAGGACAGCCACACCGAAGCCCTGAATGTGGCCATGCGCCGATTCACCGCCGAAGAAACCGCACTGTCCTCTTCGAGCGACATCATGATCCGCATCAAGGAGCTGGGTCTGCAAGCGGCCAACGACACCCTGAGCCCCGATGATCGCCAGGCTGTGGGGGTGGAACTCAAGGCCTTGCGCCAGCAGCTCATGAGCCTGGGCAACAGCCGTGACGACAGCGGCAACTATCTTTTCTCAGGCACCCGCGTCAACACCCCGCCCTTTACAGAAGGTGCCGATGGCGCGGTGACTTATCAGGGTGATTTGACCCAAACCCAGATTCCGGCGGGTGTGGAGCGCATCGTGCAATTCACCCGCGCGGGCACCGACGTGTACAGCCGCGTGGTGCGCGAAGACGGCCAAAGCGTCGGTTTTTTTGACGCCCTCGATCAAATGATCGACGCGGTGGACAGCAGCAACACCCAAGGCATTCAACAAGGGATTGCCGATGTCACGCAAATGAGCAACAGCCTGGAGCTGACACTGGCGCAGACCGGCTCTGATCAAAAAGTGGTGCAGTCGCAGTTGGACGTGCTGCAGGAAACCACCTTGCGACTCAAATCCTCTCTGTCTGAAATCGAAGACCTGGACTATGCCTCGGCCATCACCAAGATGAACAAGGAAATGATGGCGTTGGAAGCGGCCATGGGCAGCTTCTCGAAGATCTCGGGTCTGAGTCTTTTTGATTACATCCGAGGCTGAAACGGATCTGCGGCCTCAAGTTTGAAGATTTCGCACCGATTCCACTTCTTGTACTTTCACCACTGCAAAGCACCACACCATGGCTGTCAACATCGTCTCTGCACTCGGCGCGGGCTCCGGCATCGATGTCAAAAGCCTGGCCGAAAGCCTGGTGGAAGCCGAACGTGCGCCACGCAAAAACCAGATTGACAAACGCATCCAGCAAAGCGAAGCCCGAATTTCAGGGCACGGCGCCATCAAATATGCGCTGTCGCAATTGCAAACGGCTTTTGCCAAGATGAACGATGCGTCCGAGTTCGCCTCGATCAAAGCCGTCAACAGCCAGCCCTCGGCTTTTTCCGTCACGACCAACAGCACCGCCGAAGCAGGCAACTTCAGCATTTCAATTGGCCAGGTCGCACAGGCACAGCGCACCGTGACCGGCAGTTTTGCTGCACGCGATACCGCCCTGAGCAGTGACGCCGATCTGAATCTGACACTGACCACCGGCATCAGCCCCGACACCAGCAGCGCCACCATCGCCGTACCCAACAAAACACCCGCCGGCATTGTCAGCGCCATCAACGGCGCCAATCAAGGCATCACGGCCCAGCTGATCAACACCGGCAGCGCCTTCAAGATCGTCATCACCGGCGAAACCGGTGCGGCCAAAGCCTTCAGCCTGAGCAGCTCATCGGGTGATGTGACATTTGATGCCCCGGTCCAATCCGCCCAGGACGCTCAATTCAGTCTCAATGGCCTGGCGCTGACACGCAGCAGCAACACCGTCAGCGACGTGCTCGACGGCGTGACATTGGATCTGTACACCCCCACCACCACAGCCGCCAAGCTCGACTTGCAGCGCGAAACCACCAACATCAAGGACAACATCAAGGGCGTTGTGACCGCCTACAACGAATTTGAAGCCTCGATGAAAGTTCTGGGCGATCGCGACAGCAAAGTCGAAGAGTTCGGTGGCGCACTGGCGGGCGACAGCCTGCTGCAAAGTGTGCGCAGCCAGGTGCGTGCCATGGTCACCGGTGAATTCAAGATTTACGAAAACGCCAGCTCCACGACCACGCCCATCAACCCGGATGTCTATGCGGGCCGTCATGTGGGCCTGAGCATCGACCGCAACGGTGTGCTGACACTCGATGAAGCCAAACTCGATCAAGCCCTGAACAGCAAATTCGACCAAGTGACCACCTTGTTCACGGCGGGAAAAAATGCACAAAGCATTTACAGCGCATCGGCAGGTGGCCTGGCCGGCGATGCGGTCAAAAAAATCGACAAAATGCTGCGCAGCACAGGCGCCATTGATGCACAAACCAAATCGGCCAATGACAAGATCACAGCGTACAAGGCAGATTTGGTCAAGCTCGAAGAACGCATGCAACGGATGCTGACCCGTTACACCGAGCAGTTCAGCATCATGGAGTCGATTGTGGGCAACAGCAACAGCATGAAAACAAGTCTTAAGAATACGTTTGCAGCCATGTCAGGCACCAACAACTGATCTTCGCGCTCAAGCCTTCTGAAAACCCATCAATTTTTTGAATTCGGCACTCAAGTTCATTGAGTCACTGCCGATACATGGTGACGACACCCCCATTTTGGCCGCTCTCAATCCCGTGAGTGGCCCATTGATTGCAGGCTGACTGGGGGTCATTGCGAAGGACATCACCATGAGCACCGACATCTCCAGCGTCAACAACGCACGGCAACCTGCCATCACGCCTCCTGCCGCACGGGAAGCGACTGCAGCAGCCCCTGACCTCAAATCATCATCTGCAGAAGACAAGGCCGCACTCAAGGCCGAAGCTCAGATGCATACACAGGCCCAGCAGCAAAGCCTTGAGCGCGCCCTGGAAGATCTGAACAACCAGATGAAACAAAACGGCCGCAATCTCAACTTCAAAATGGATGAGACTTTGAACCGCCCCATCGTGACGGTCGTGAATTCACAAACCGGTGAAGTTGTGCGCCAGATCCCCAATGAAGTCGTGGTCCGCGTGGCACACCACCTGGACAATCTCAAAGGCATGTTGCTCAACGAGAAAAGCTGATTTTTTTCAGTTTTTTGAGAAAAGAAACTCAAGTTTTCATAGCCACTGACGAATCACTCAGTAACAGAGATTCAAAAACAGATTTTCTGTGAAACCAGGCAGGTCCTACTCCCTTCGGGTTCCTGCCAACCTTTTGAAATAAATCTCTTCAAGGAGTAAGACCATGACCGTAATCAACACCAACGTCAAGTCCCTGGTAGCCCAGAATTCGCTGACCGTCAACAACCGCTCGCTGGGCAAAGCCATGGAGCAACTGTCCACAGGCAAGCGCATCAACACAGCCGCTGACGACGCAGCTGGCCTGGCCATCAGCAACAAGATGACTGCACAAATCCGCGGTCTGAACCAGGCCGTGCGCAACGCCAACGACGGCATCTCGATGATCCAGACCGCTGAAGGCGCTACGCAAGAAGTGACCAACATGCTGCAACGCATGCGTGAACTGGCGGTTCAATCAGCCAACGCCACCAACACCTCCGACGACCGCACCTCCATCCAATTGGAAGTGACAGAGCTGCAAAGCGAAATCACCCGCATTGCCGACAACACCCAGTGGAACGGCATGAACATCAGTGGCGGCGGCAGCATGACCTCGCTGAGCGCAGGAGCCACCTTCCAGGTTGGAGCCAATTCCGATCAGGTCATCACCGTGGCGTTCAAGAGCATTGACAGCATGGCCGGTGTGGCTTCCGCACTGACTGCCAGCGTGAGTTCGGTCACAGGTGCCGGTCTGGCCATTGCCGCGATCGACGAAGCCATCAAGGAAGTTGACTCTTACCGCGCCACCATGGGTGCCAAGATCAACCGCCTGACTTATGCCGCAGACAACCTGAGCAGCATCTCGACCAATGCACAGGCCAGCCGTAGCCGCATCATGGACACCGATTACGCTCAGGCCACCACAGAACTGGCACGCACCCAGATCATCCAGCAAGCCGCCACCGCGATGCTGGCGCAGGCGAACCAGGCACCACAATCCGTGATGTCCCTGCTGCGTTGATTTCATCCCGCCGCTTGAGCGTCACTTCCTCACGCTCATGCCAAAGCCCCCGCTGGTCGGGGGTTTTGGCTTGCACGCATGCCGCATGCAGCAATCGGATTCAAGCCGTTGGCAACGCCGGTGTCACCTGCAGTGCACTGAGCAAATTCGGGTCATAAGCTTTGCGCTCACTCAAACGCCCATAAAGCGCACTGATTTCCTGCAGCATGGCCAGCGCCAGGTGCCCGGATTCCTGAATGCCCATATAAATCTTGCGGTACTGGCCAATCGCAATGTCCAGTGTTTTATCGCGAGTATCGGTCACCGTCTGGTAACTGATTTGCGTCATCTTGACCAGGCTGAAAGCATCCACCACAAAACGCGCATCTTCATCAAAAGACATCAATTGGTCATTGAGTCGATCGATGCCCAAGAGCAATTTGCTCCGGGAGCGAGGCCCCTTGCGGTCAATCAGCAACTCGCCTTGATGGGCCAGTTCAATGAATTCGCGTGTCTTGTCGATCAACCCACCCAGACGAATCGACAATTGCGCCAGATGGGCCGCATCAAAGCGCATCACATGGCGGGGAAACTGAAAATCCTTGACCTTCTGAAAGGCCTCCAGCTCCTGGCACACCTGCAGGAAAGGAATCTGCAAACTGCCTGCGATTTTGGCCCCTCCTTCCGTAGCGTTGATGACCAGGGTCTCAGGAAAGCTGGCGATCTGGTTTTCGTACCAGGTCTTGTAAAACAACAACTGTTTTTCCGTTTTGACCCGGTCACCGTAATAGCCCTCGACATCGAAACCCTTGTCGGTCCTGGCTTTGAGAAAGTCCTCCTCATAGGCGTGCAAATAACCGTCAGCATGGTCCTTGCCACCGGTCAACGCCAAATCCTGACCAATCAAAACCACCGGATTAGCGCCCAGGTGACGCGCAAAACCAAAGGCGGTGGTGGCCACAGAGCCCCCCGTGGCCAGCACCTCTGTATGGACCCCCAAGCCCTGCAGCAAATGCCTGATGCTCGCACTGGTGGTGCTGAACAGATGGTTTTGCCCATGCGACCAAACCAGCGCAGGGGCACATCCAATGTCCACCGCAAAACAGGTCTCGCCGGACACGCCATCCTTGGGCCAGGACGGCTTGGAGCGTGCGTCCAGGGCAAAAATCATGTCCGCAACAATGCCGTTTTTCTGCAGGATGGGCCAGACTGTGTCCACTGCCAGAATGGTGAACACATGTTGGTACCGAGCCAACGTGGGCAACTGCTTGTTGAGTGAAGGTCCGGCCGCCACAATCAGCACCGGTTTGTTCAGTTGGGCATTGTGAAACGGCTGAAGGTCTGTCGCCCGGGATGCCAAAGGCGCATTGATCAGGGCATTGCGTAAAAAGAGGTAAGCCGTCTGAATCTTGGTGGCTTTGTACAGATTCTTGATGTTGATTTTGGCCGCCAAGGATCTGTAAAACACCCTGAAATAGTCCACATCCTGGTCCAGCAGCGCTTTGTCGACGATGGGCTGCCAGCCAGTGAAAGCATCAATGTTGATCAGGTCCGAAAGTGCCTGAGCCAGGGCTTCGGCCTCCGTACCCAAAACCAGCACCAGCCGTTTGCTTTCGAAATACGCGCCAAGATGCTCAAGCGCAATGCCATCCAGTGCAGACAGCGTATCCGAGCGCAGCACGACCACCAACATGGCGCTTGCATGCATGTCCTTGACCGCATGGATGAGCTGCATATCGTGCGCCACCCAAACCGTGTGAGGCTTGTCCCAGTGAACTGGCAACTGGCACGAGGCAGCATCATGCGCACGCAGTGACTGCCCCGATTGTGCTGAAACCGCTTTTTTTTTGAGCACGGCTTTGTACTCGTTGTGGTCAATCACCAAAGGTTTCGTGAAATGCATGATGCTCGGGTCCTATGTGGGGCAGACACCGAACGGCTATCGTGGCGCGAGTGATCGCGCAAACTTTTGCCCAATCGGGTGTCAAATCAATGACGGACTCAAGCAAAATCAATGCCTGACCATGGCGAGAGAATCAAGCCCGGGATTGCCGAAGACCCTGTTAGGCATGACAATTGCTTAGCTTCACCAAACCCACGGTCGCTCAATTTGGCTTGTCATTTTTCAGACACCCATTTTTTGTTCGATGCCGTTTCAATCATCCAGGAGAGCCCATGCTGAGCAACTCAACCATACTTGTCACAGGTGGCACGGGCTCGTTTGGCCACACCTTTTTGCCGATGACCCTGGCCAGGTACAACCCCAAAAAGATCATCGTTTTTTCACGCGACGAAATGAAACAATGGGACATGGCCAAAAAGTTCCAGGGCGACAGCCGGGTGCGCTTTTTCATTGGTGATGTGCGCGACAAGGACCGCCTGAACCGGGCGCTCGACGGTGTGGACTATGTGGTGCACGCAGCTGCCACCAAGATTGTGCCCACCGCTGAATACAACCCCTTTGAATGTGTCAAGACCAATGTCATGGGGGCCATGAACCTGATCGATGTGTGCATCGACAAAGGCGTCAAGCGCGTGGTCGCCCTGTCAACCGACAAAGCCAGCAGCCCCGTCAACCTCTACGGCGCAACCAAACTGGCATCCGACAAACTGTTTGTCGCGGGCAACTCTTATTCAGGTGGCAACGACACCGCATTTGCAGTGGTGCGTTACGGCAACGTCATGGGCTCGCGGGGGTCGGTGATCCCGTTTTTCATGTCCATCAAAGACAAGGGCATTTTGCCCATCACCGACGAGCGTATGACGCGTTTCATGATTTCACTCGAAGAAGGCGTGGAACTGGTTTGGCACGCTTTTGAAGACATGGTGGGCGGCGAAATTTATGTCAAGAAAATCCCATCCATGAAAGTGACCGATCTGGCCCGTGTGGTTGCCCCCGAAGCACGTCAGGAAGTGATCGGCATCCGGCCCGGAGAAAAGCTGCACGAGCAGATGATCAGCGCCGAAGATGCGCACTACACCTACGAATACCCTGAACATTTCAAAATCCTGCCGGCCATCAACAATTGGTCAACATGCGAAAAACGCATCAAAAAAGGGAAAAAAGTACCGGAAGGATTTGTTTATGCCAGCGACAACAATCCGGAATGGATGAGTGACCAGCAACTGCAAGAATGGATCACCGCCAACAAAGACAAAATCGGAAGCATCTGAACCATGATTCCATACAGCCGCCAGGACATCACAACTGCCGACATCGATGCAGTTGTGGCGGTCCTGAAATCGGACTTTCTGACCCAGGGCCCCATGGTGCCCCGGTTTGAAGAAGCCGTGGCGCGCCATGTGGGGGCACGCCATGCGCTGGCCGTCAACAGCGCCACATCCGCTTTGCACATGGCCTGTCTGGCGCTTGGACTGGGGCCAGGTGACTGGTTGTGGACGACGCCCATCACTTTTGTGGCTTCGGCCAACTGCGCACTTTATTGCGGTGCACAGGTCGACTTCGTGGACATCGACCCCCTCACCTACAACCTGTGTCCCCGAGCGCTAGAGCACAAACTTGAACAAGCCGCAGCAAGTGGCCGGTTGCCCAAAGTGGTGGTTCCGGTTCATCTGTGCGGTCAGCCTTGCGACATGCAAGCCATCCATGCATTGAGCCAAAAGTATGGCTTCAGGGTCATTGAAGATGCCTCACACGCCATTGGCGGGCGCTACCGGGGCGAGTTCATCGGCAATGGCCGCTACAGCGACATCACGGTTTTCAGCTTTCACCCCGTCAAGATCATCACCACAGCTGAAGGTGGCATGGCCCTGACCAACAATGCCCAGCTGGCCGAAAAAATGGCCTTGCTGCGCAGCCATGGCATCACGCGTGACCCGGAACAGATGACACAGGTGCCCGATGGCCCTTGGTATTACCAGCAAATTGCGCTGGGCTTCAACTACCGGATGACCGAGTTGCAGGCAGCTTTGGGCTTGTCGCAGATGGACCGGCTTGAAGACTATGTGGCCCGGCGCCAGGCCATCGCAATCCGGTATGCCCGACTGCTGGCCGATTTGCCCTTGACGCTACCTTGGCAACACCCCAATAGCTACAGTGCCTGGCACCTGTATGTTATGCGTCTGCAGCTCAATCACACATCGCTGACGCACCGCCAAGTGTTCGAGGCTCTACGGGCCAAGGACATCCTGGTCAACCTGCACTACATCCCGATTCACACTCAACCTCACTACCAACAAATGGGGTTCAAGCAGGGTGACTTTCCACAAGCCGAACAGTATTACCGCGAGGCCATCAGTTTGCCCATGCATGTGAACCTGACCAATGAAGACCAAGATACCGTCATCAACGCTTTGAAAAGCATTTTGCAAACACCACGATGATCCGCTCAAACAAGTACAACAAAGATACGACGCTCGTGGCTCTGAAGGGCCATAACCCAAAGGCTCGCCATAGCTCAGTTACACCCATGCCCCAGAAAAGCTGAGTGATCGGCTTGAAAAGGACTCGCCCGTCAATGCAACCCTATTTTTATTTCCAAGACGATATCCAGGCGCAAGAGCAAACACACATATTTGCCAAATGCTGGAACTTCGTAGGCTTCAGAGAACAAGTGGCCAACCATGGTCAATTCATCACCGCAGAAATTGCGGGCACTTCTGTTGTTGTGCAAAACTTCAAAGGTGAGCTGCGTGCGCTGCACAATGTCTGCACCCATCGCTTTGCCAAAATACAACATGAAAAATGTGGTGCCAGAGCGTTGACATGCCCCTATCACGGGTGGACTTTCGACAAAGAAGGAACTCCTTACATCCCGGGTAATGCCCATTATTTCCAGCTGGATGACGAAGGACGAAAAGCACGCGCCCTGCGCTCGTTCTCACTGGAGTTTTGTGGCCGATTCATGTTCGTCAGGCTCGCTCAAGAGGGCCCCAGCCTGTATGAATATCTGGGACCTTACGCAAAGGTTTTACAACATCTATCGGATGTGTTTACTCAAAAAATCGACGATCAGTGCAGCCCATGGCAAGCCAATTGGAAACTCGGAGTAGAAAGTGTTCTGGAGGTTTACCACGTTGCCAGTGTCCATCCCGACAGCTTCAAAAATTTTGTTCAACCTCGGTGGGAAATCGATACCCAAGACAATCTAAACAACGGCACGGCATATCTTGCCGATAACAGCGCCAAATGGTGGGATGGCGTTCGCCATCGACTGCAACTCAAACCCAGTCAGCAGTTCACCGACTACGATCATTTTTTCATTTTTCCTAATCTTGCAATCGCCGTGTCACATGGTTGCCTGATGAGCGTACAAACCTACGCGCCCCTATCTGCGCAAACGCACGAATTGCACTACCGGATTTTCATGGCCGACAGTGCCTTGGAAGAAGGCAAACAGGCTGCAGTTCGCAAAGCTGTAATCGAGAACGTTACCTCTTTCAACCGCCTCATCCTGCGTGAGGATCAGCAAATCATGGAAGAAGTTCAACAAGGAACTCGACAAATGACGATCACTGCATTGCACGGCAGCAATGAAGCGCGGATAAAGGTGTTCCATCGTGATTGGGAAAAATGGATGGAAAAAGCTCCTTGTCAGGCATCTACCAGACCGCAAATTCATGGCTGAGCCGCAGGTACTGTTCCGTGTCGATGCCACAAGTGCCATGGGCATGGGGCATCTCATGCGCTGTCGCGCCATTGCAGAAGCCTTGGCGGATCTCGGAGCCCACTGCGTGTTTGGCATGGTGGAACCTTTGCCTGCTGTGGTGAGCATGATGAATAACATGAACGCAACACTAATGACATTGCCTGGCCCCCCGGGCAGCCATACAGACCTTGAGGCCGTGCTGCAATGGATACGCTTGCACCAACCGTACATCACCTTGGTCGATGGTTACCACTTGAGTGATGACTACCAACGCGCAGTCTCACAAGTGAGTCTTCTAGCAGCATTGTGGGATGCTGCAGACCACACGAACATCGAACCGGATGTGATCATTGACGCCTCTGCAAACGCCCCAGTTCAAGACTATGCTCGCTTGGCACCCCGCGCCAAACTTCTGCTGGGCCCCAAGCACGCGCTGATCCGACGTGAAATCCGTAAGACCAGCGTCCAGAACTCCACGCCCATTGCACAAAGACAACAACTTGTGGTGACCTTTGGCGGGTCTGACCCCCTCAACCTCAGTATGGCACTGCTGCCAGAATTGGCCCGTCGCCTGCCAGCGGAGGCGCAAATGAACTTTGTCGTTGGAGCAGCTTATCCGAAGTGCACAGCGCTGATTGAATTGGCCCACACTATTGATCCGACCAACGCGCGTATTCAGATTCATCAAAATCCTGCAAGTCTGGCCCAGTTGTTTTGTTCAGCCGGTTTAGCCATATCCGCCGCCGGAGGAACCATCGGGGAGCTTGTTGCATTGGGTGTGCCGACTTTGTCTGTGATTGTGGCGGACAACCAAGTCATGGCCACTGCTGGCGGTCCCTACCCCTGCGTAGACGGAAGACTGCCGAATGCTGCCATCACCATCGCTGAAAAAGCAGCGCATCTGTGGTTGCGGCCGTCTGAACGCGAACAATTGAGCCAGCGCGTGCAGGGCATCGTGGATGGACATGGGGCCAAGCGTGTTGCGAACGTGCTTCTTTCAACTGAATTAAAAAAAAGGCTACTGTCATGACCTGCATCCAAATCGCCCATCGAACGATTGGCCCCGGCCAGCCTCCGTACATCATCGCGGAAATGTCGGGCAACCATAACGGTGAAATTGCACGTGCCATGCGTTTGATCGATGCAGCAGCCGATGCAGGAGCCGATGCGGTCAAGATGCAGACCTACACGGCTGACAGCATGACAATTGACTCAACGACACCAGGCTTCGTCATCGAAGGGGGGCTGTGGGCTGGACGCAGCTTGTACGACCTGTACAAGGAAGCGGCCACACCCTATGAATGGCACCCTGCACTCTTTGCGCATGCACGTCAGCGCGGCATCACATTGTTCAGCAGCCCCTTTGATCGCCATGCCGTAAAAATGCTCCACGAACTGGGGGCCCCAGCGTTCAAGATTGCATCGTTCGAACTCAACGATTTGCCGTTGATCCGCTACGCGGCAAGCTTTGGCAAACCACTGATCATGTCCACCGGGCTGGCCAACTTATCGGAAATCGAAGAAGCCGTCACCGCCGCGCGTGAATCCGGCGTTGGTGGCCTTGTTTTGCTGCACTGCGTCAGCGCCTACCCCAGCGATCCGCGCGAAAGCAATCTGCGCACCATCATGCACCTCGCTCAGGCCTTTGATACGCCAGCGGGTTTATCTGATCATAGCCATGGAACTGCCGTGCCCACCGCAGCGGTGGCACTGGGCGCTCATGTGATCGAAAAGCACTTGTGCTTGTCACGCGCCGATGGTGGTGTGGATTCTGCTTTCTCATTGGAGCCGGCCGAATTCAAGGCCTTGGTGCTCGCCACTCGCACGGCACATGATAGCCTGGGCAAAGTCACATACGGCCCGACCCCAGGCGAAGGTCAAGGGCGCAACTACAGGCGCTCGCTCTATGCCGTCAAAGACATTCCTGCTGGCACACCCTTCACACAGGACAATGTGCGCTCCATTCGACCAGGACTGGGCCTTGCTCCAAAGCACATGGACACTGTTTTGCGAAGTTCTGCGCGCAGAACCATTCTTCGGGGAGAACCTCTGTGCTGGACAATGATCAACACCGAAGACCGCGAATAATGGCCATAACGTCCAAAGTGGTCTGCATCACGCAAGCCCGCAGCACGTCAACCCGCTTGCCCCGAAAGGTTTTGCTGAACATGGCAGGCAGCCCCCTGCTGACGCACCATCTTTCGCGCTTGCAGCGCTGTTCACTTGTTCATGAGATTGTGCTGGCAACCACCTCCAACCGCAGTGATGATGAGGTGGCAGCTTTGGGTTCGTCGCAGGGTCTTCGGGTCGTACGGGGTTCGGAAGATGATGTACTTGCGCGCTTCGTGACTGCAGCACAAGCCAGTGCTGCCGACATCGTTGTTCGGGTCACTTCCGACTGTCCCTTGATTGACCCCGGTCTTGTCGATAGAGTCATACAAGCATTTCTGGATGACCCGGATCTGGACTATGCCCACCTGGATATGACGCACCTGCCCCGAGGGCTGGATACAGAGGTATTTCGACGCACCTTGCTGGAGAAGGCCCATGAAGACCCAGCAACCACCGACTTTGAACGAGAACATGTCACCCCTTACATTTATCGCCGCCCTGAGAAATACCGTCTCAAAGCGATTGATTGTCACGGCACGACACCGCCGTGGCGCTGGTGTGTGGATGAACCCGCAGATTTCGAACTGGTGAGCCGGATGCTCGAAGCTTTGCTGCCGCAACTCCCCCATTTCACTTGGCACGATGCAGCACAACTGCTAGAACGGCACCCACAGTGGATAAAGCTAAACGAACACGTAGAACAAAAATCAGTGCTCCCGCCATGACATCATGATCTGCCGCACAACCCCATTTATTTTGGCCCCCGCTTTTTCAGGACAATCTCATGCAGGCAACCATTCAAAACATACGTATCGCTGGATTGCGCACGGCCGTACCTCAACAGCGCCATTCCTATGTGCGTGATCAAAGCCTGTTTACGTCATCCGAAGCCGAAAAATTGGTGCAAAGCACTGGCATCTACGAGCGCCGTGTTCTGCCGCCTCACCTGTGCGCTTCGGACATGTGTGTCGAAGCCGCAGCCGACTTGCTGACCTCCCTGGATTGGGACCCAGCTTCCGTAGAGGTTCTCATTTTTGTTTCTCAAGACAGTGACTACAACTTGCCAGCCACCGCCTGCCTGATTCAGCAGCGCCTGGGCTTGTCCACCAGTTGCGCGGCCCTGGACATCAATTTGGGCTGCTCTGGTTTTGTTTACGCCACATGGATTGCTTCGCAAATGCTGACAGGAGCCAGCGGGAAACGCGCCCTCGTACTTTGTGGTGACACCAGCACGCGACATCTGATGCCGGATGACCGCTCAACCCGCCCATTGTTTGGGGATGCAGGGGCAGCTGTTGCCCTCGAAAAGCAGCCGGGCAGCCCCCCAATGCATGTGGTCATGGGCACCGATGGCAGAGGAGCGCCTAACATCGTGGTGCGAGCAGGCGGTCGACGAAACCCCTTGATTCCTACAGATCAACCCATGACGGCAGAGCAGCATGCAACAGCTTACAAAGATGCGCGACTGAGTTTGAATGGACCCGAGGTATTTTCGTTTTCACTTCGACAAGTGCCACCATTGGTGAAAGCCACACTGGAACATGCACAGCTGTCTACTGATGACATCGATTTTTTTGTCATGCATCAAGCAAACAAATTGATGCTGGAGCAAATTCGCCGCAAGATTGGTGTCAATGCCGAGCGATTCATCATCGACCTTTACAACTACGGCAACACCAGCTCGGCCTCGATTCCGCTGGCCATCTGCAGCAGCTTACACGAGCCACTGTCCCAAAGCAGCAAAAAACTGATGTTGACAGGCTTTGGAGTGGGCTGGTCCTGGGCATCTCTTGTGGCCGATGTGGGGCCTATTGCTGCACCAGCCGTGATTGAAATGCCCGCCGATTTCGCGCCTCTGTCACTATGACAGTCATGAACAAAGCACTGCGGCTGCACAACCATCGCATCCTGGTCACGGGGGCTTCCGCAGACTCGGCCATCGGAATGGGCATTTGCCAAGAGCTGGCAGATCAAGGTGCGCAACTGGTTTTGATGGGTCGACGTCAAGCTCAGCTCGAAGAAACGCGCGAGAGAATCGCACATTCCGATCGTCACAGCATTGAAGTCATGGATTTGACCGCGCTCAATGAAATTGCAGATCGACTGAAATTAATCACCACAAGAGGCCCACTGCATGGGCTGGTGCATTCGGCATCGTTTCAAGGATATTCACCCCTCTCGCGAGTGAACGCCCAACAGTTCGATCAGTACTTTCATCTGAACGTTGCTGCGCCACTGATGCTCGCTCGAGGCTTGCGGCAAAAAGATGTTTGCCCACAAGGCGCCAGCATGGTTCTGATCGGCTCCGTGGCTGGATTGCGAGGTCAAAAAGGGCGCAGTCTGTATGCAGCCTCGAAAGCTGCCATGATTTCATTGACTCAATCGCTCGCACTCGAATTGGCCGACAAATCCATACGTGTCAATTGCCTTGCACCGGCAGTCATTCAAGGCCCCAGAGCCGACGAACAACTGCAATTGCTGACCGACTCGCAACGACAATTGCTGTTCAACGCCCATCCGATGGGACTGGGTCGAGCCATGGACATCGCCAAAGCTGCGGCTTTTTTGTTGTCACCAGACAGTGGCTGGATCACGGGAACCACACTCCCCGTCGACGGCGGATACCTGGCAGGCTGAATCAGCACCAACCACATGAGTTCATTGCACCCCAAATCATCAAAACGATGCGCTAACATGGAGCATCACCCCTCCCTATCCATCTATCAAGGAACAGCATGAATACACAAGACATCATTCAGGCATTGGCAGAAATTCTCGAAATGGACGCCAGTGAGCTTGCAGCATCGACTTCACTGGACACCCTGGATACTTGGGACTCTCTGGCCACGATCAGTTTCATCGCCCTTGTTGATGAAAAAAGTGGCCATGTTCTGGCGGGCGATGACCTTCAAAAAGCCAAAACCGTGGGGGACTTGATCGCATTGGCCCAATCCGCTGCCGCATGACAAGCGCTGGAATATCCTGCTGTGCTGAATCCCTTTGATCTGAGTGGCCGCCGCATACTGGTTGCAGGGGCATCTGCGGGCATCGGCAAAGCCACGGCCATCTTGGCCAGTCAATTAGGTGCCCAGGTGGTGCTCAATGGCCGCGATACAAAAAGACTGAACCAGGTCCTTGCACAACTGGATGGGTCTGGCCACAGCGTAGCCCCGTTCGATGTGACTCAACTCGATGCCATCCCCGAATGGATCAAGACAACTGTGTGTTCTCAAGAGCCCCTGGATGGTCTGGCGTATTGCATTGGAATGCAGACGACACTGCCTGTCAGAAGCTTCACTTCCAAGCATTTTGACCAAATCATGCACACCAACCTTGGCTCTGCTTTAGCTCTGGCACGCGGTTTTCGGCAGCGTGGTTGCAGCCGCAATGGTGCATCCATCGTGCTGGTAGCGTCCATCGGCGGTTTATTGGGTCAACCAGGCAATGTGATTTATGGTGCCAGCAAGGCAGGATTGATGTCAGCTGCACGGGGCTTGGCCATGGAACTGCTGCGCGATGGTATTCGCGTCAACGCAGTGTCACCCGCCATGGTTGATACGGAGATGTCGCGCAAAGCTTTCAATGAAATGACCGAAGCCCATGTAGCCAACATCATGAGTCGGCACCCCATGGGCATGGGCCAACCAGAAGATGTCGCTGGCCCGATCGCCTTTTTGTTGTCCGATGCGAGTCGCTGGATCACGGGCACGAATTTGACGGTCGATGGTGGTCACATGGTGGGCTGAATTGAAACGCTTGCAATTTCTGGAGCTCTCTGGCCAATGTTTCCAGCATCACGGCCTTGCATATGGTCACAACACAACAGCAGGCCACACACCCTTGTTACTGCTGCACGGTTTTTTAGGTGACAAGCTTTCTTGGCAGTACTGCCTGGCCCCATTTTCACGCCATGCCCAGGTTTTTGCCATCGATTTACCCGGACACGGCCAAAACTCACACATGTGGCCAGACAGCATGAATGGGATGATTGACTGGCTTGAAGATGCGATGAATGCACTGGGCATTGGGCGATGTCATCTCATCGCCCATTCCTTGGGTGCCTGGATTGCGCTGCACGCCGCGCTCAGACTTTCTGAGCGCATCGCATCCTTGTCAATGGTCGCTTGCGCCGGCCTGGACCAGCAGTTGAATTGGCCACTGCTGCGCAATGGATTGGCCCTCAAAAGCAAAGATGACGCCATTGATTTTGCAGAGGCGCTGACGGGAGAGTCCGGCGAAATTACTCAAAAATTAGCACAGCGCCATCTCGAACAATTAGACGACAAGAACCGTCGTTCGCGTTGGATGGCCATGCTCGATGAAATGATGAATTGCGCCTCAACAGCGTACACCCAACCTGTCCCGTGGCAGGCCATCAAAACACCACTCAAATTCCTCTGGAGTCGCAATGACACCATCACGCCATTGCCACCACCCAGTGTGTTTCCCACCAATTCGGACATCAGTCTGCACGATGTTGGCGGACACATTCCCCATATTCTGGCCGCGGGCTGGGTGACAAAGGAAGTCAGCCATTTCATCGACCTCTGTGCAACACCTTCTGCATGAACATCACCTTTCGCCCCCCCCGGATTGAAGAGGCCCAGTTGCTGCTGGATTGGCGCACTCAACCACGCATCAATGACATGATGTTCACCGATGTTAATCACTGCGATCTGAATCAGCAGATAGCCTGGCTGCATCATTGTGCGCAACGCAAAGATTACGAACACTTCATGATTTTGGGTCAGGGTGAACCGATCGGCTTTCTTTCCTACGCACAGATTGACCGCGTCCACCGCACTTGCAGTTGCGGCTCATATTTTGGTTCGATCGAAAATGCCCGCAAATATGGTGGATACATGCATGCCTATTTCATGGACTACCTGTTTTACAAGTTGGGCATGGAAAAAAATGTGGTGCAAATCATCGATGCCAACCCTCGAGTCATTAAACTCCAGCGCCTTCTGGGTTTGCGCGAAGTGGGCATTCTCAAAGCACATATACTCAAGAACAACATTCCCAGAGACGTCTATGTCTTTGAATTGCATAAGAAAGACTGGGAAACTCATCGTTGGAACACTCAAAGCATCGCCGATAGCCTCATGGCATTTGGCATAGGGGAACACAGTGCCAGCAGCAACGCCTAACATGTCTGATTTGATTCTTGACAACTTGCGCAATTTTCTCGTTGAGAAGAATCGTCCGGTGCCCACTGATCTGGGGCCTCAAAGCGTTTTTTTGCAAGGCGATTTGCCCATGGACTCCCTTGACTTGGCCGTTTTTCTGCTGATCCTAGAAGAAAAAACTGGCAAAGATCCTTTCAGGGAGGGATTCCGCTCATTTGCCACGGTAGCTGACCTTGCTGCTATTTATGCAACGCCCTGAAAAAAAACCAAACACTGTCCCATTCACTTTGCAAGAAAGATTCGTCCTGCACGGGCAGGACGGCCAGGTTTTCAGCGCTCATCAACTCCAGGAAAAAGCCGAAATTGCAGCGAGCAGGATCGCTGATTGCAACAAACTGACACTGGATTGCTCTAGTGCGCAAGCCGTTCTGATCGGTCTTTTGCTCGCACAAAATCACGACCTCGACGTGACTTTGGCACGCACAGGCACAGTACAAGCCTTGCTCCCAAAAGATCGAATAGAGCTGACGCCAGGCGTATTTGCATGGTTACACCCGAATGCCAGCGATGCAACAATCGGCATTCGCCTTCAGACTTCAGGCACGACAGGTAAAGCGAAAACTGCGCTTTACACGCTAGATAGGCTGATCAGCAAAGTCCAGTCACGCCCCAGAAACAGCCATGCGGTTTGGTTATTAACCTACGAGCCTGCCTCTTTTGCTGGCATTCAGGTCCTGCTGACTGCAGCACTGACAGGGTCATCCGTGCAAGCTCCCGATCGCAGCATGCCCGCATTGGCTGGTGCGGTTCGTAACGGCGTCACACACATCAGTGCCACGCCTTCTTTCTGGCGGGCTTTGCTGGCCGCAATTCCGAGCAGCATATTGCTACCACTTAAAGTGATCACACTGGGAGGGGAGCCTTCAAGCCAGGCTCTCCTGGACACGCTGTCCACTCGTTTTCCTGAAGCTGCCGTTCGTCACATTTATGCATCAACGGAGGCTGGCGTCGGCTTTACGGTCGCTGACGGGCTGGCTGGCTTTCCCTCAAAATGGTTGCAAAGCGGCATCGACGGTATCGAGTTGCGCATCCAAAACGACGAATTGGAGCTGAAATCAGCACACGGCATGATTTCCTACGAAGGAAAACAAGGCCATGGCGATCGTCCCGAATGGCTGCGCACGGGTGACCTAGTCGAAGAACTGAATGGGCGAATTTACTTTCAAGGTCGGCGCGACTCCATGGTCAACATCGGTGGAACCAAGGTCCTCCCCGAAAAAGTGGAAGCTGCGCTCAACGAAGTAGAGGGCTTGACGGACATCGCGATCTCCGCCCATCCCAGCCCGATTCTTGGCCACATCCTGGTCGCACAAGTTTGTGCCGGCGAAGGCGTTGACATCCAGCAACTGGAAGCAGCATTGAGAGCACGCGCACAGCAGAATTTGCCCCCCATGGCACGACCTGCTCGTTACAAATTCGTAGAAAGTGTCGTACCGGCAACCGGAAAGAAAGCACGCAAACATGACCCTCAATGAAAATTCAACCTCCCGTTCATTGGTGCTGCTCACGGGAGGAACCAAGGGTCTGGGCTTGGCCTTTGCCGAAATGCTGCTGAAATCGGGCTTTGCTGTTGCCACTTGCTCACGCAGCGCACATGCAGGTCCCGGATTGGATGCACTTGCGCAGCAGTACGAACAACACATCAGCTACGAGCCACTCGATGTGAGCGAAACCGATGCAATCAGCAGTTTTGTCAAAAATGCCTGTACCAAGCACGGTGTCAAAAGCCCATACGCGGTAATCAACAACGCAGGTATTGCCCGCGACGGTGTGCTGGCCACTTTGCCCAGCATTGAAATCCGTCGCATGGTGGACACCAATCTGGTTGGAGCCATTGAAATGACGAGAGCGGCACTGCAACTGATGCTGCGTCATGGCACTGCGGGAAGGATCATCAACATCAGCTCCATCATTGGCAGTCATGGCTATAACGGCTTGGGCCCCTACTCGGCGACGAAAGCTGGACTGGATGGATTCACTCGCTCTCTGTCTCGCGAGGTGGGCAGACGCGGCATCACCGTCAACGCCATTGCACCCGGGTACATGGAAACAGAGATGTCTGCATCCCTTCAGTCTGAGAAACGCCAACAGATCATCCGACGAACACCTCTGGGCAGACTGGGCCAAGTACAAGACATTGTGCCCATGCTTCGTTTTTTGCTTTCGCACGAAGCAGCATTCATCACGGGTCAAATCATCACCATCGACGGTGGCATCAATGCCTGATTCGGCTCGCATACTCGAAAGTCAGCTGACTGGCATTAACTTATGCGGCTTGGTCGCTGCTGTGCCCTCAGCGACTGAGAATGTCGATGATCTGACGACCCGATGGGGCTACGAAAATGCACACAAGGTGGCTGCAGCAACAGGAATTTTTACCCGTCACCTAGCCCCTTCAGGCATGACAGCTTGCGACTTGGGGCAGGCCGCAGCCCAAAGACTGCTGACGGGTCTTGGCTGGGAGACTTCCAGTATTGATCTTTTGTTGGTCGTTACACAGACACCTGACCACCCACTGCCGGGAAATGCTCCTTTACTGCAACACCGACTGGGTCTGCGGCAACACTGCGGCACACTGGACATCAACAGCGGGTGCTCAGGCTTCGTGGATGGCTTATGGACCGCATCAAGCTTGCTTGCTTGCAGCAATGGACATCGCGCGCTCCTGATCGTAGGTGACACCACCTCTCAATTCGTACCACCCAGCGAGCGCAACACCAGACCCCTGTTTGGCGACGCCGTTGCAGCCATTGCATTGGAAAAAGATGAGAACCAGCACGTCTTTTTAGGGGTGGTGCCCGGAGTCGACGGCAGCGGAGCACCTTATCTGACAGTCAAAGCAGGTGCAGCGCGCCAGCCGCTTCCAGATCGAGCATTTGGTCAACTGTTCATGGATGGCCCCCAGGTCTTTGCATTCACGCTGCGCCAGGTGTCCAAAAACATCGCAGCGGCAATGAACATGGTGGGCTGGCGCACACAAGATGTGAACTACCTTTTGCTTCACCAAGCCAACGAAACCATGATGCGTCACCTGGCCACCAAATCTGGTTTCAATGAGCATCAAACAGTGACGGCATTAGCGGATTTCGGAAACACCAGTTCGGCATCCATTCCTCTGGCCATGGCCGCAGCGCTGGCCGATCCGTTGGTACAGAGCCGAACCCCCATAAATCTGGTCATGAGCGGTTTTGGCGTAGGCTGGCGTTGGGCATCCGCTGTCTGGCGCACGTCGCCTTTGAAGTATTGCGAAAAAATCACCGTTAACTTATAGGTTTATCTTTATTAATTTCTGCATCCTTTCCTAAATCCCGACGCGTTTCAGTCCCCTCCCCATCTTTTTTCTTCAGCAGCCTCAAGTTTCCCTGGATCGATCCGATATCCATTGCGTACCTTTGTAAAACGCGAGGATCGCTCCATGTCTGTCGTCAATACCAATCTCCATGCTCAGTCGGCCCAGCATGCGCTGGCACATGCCAATCGCAGCGTTCACCAGTCCGTGGCCGAATTGTCGACAGGCAAACGGATCAACTCGGCTGCAGACGATGCGATCGGCCTGGCCATGGGCAACAAGATGACATCCCAGATCCGCAGCCTGGACATGGCGGTGCGCAATGCCAACGACGGCATATCCATGCTTCAAACGGCGGACGCAGCCACCGCGAGCCTGAGCGACATGCTCAATCGCATGAGTGAACTGGCCATCCAGTCGGCCAACGACACCAACACAGACACCAACAGAACCGATTTGCACCAGGAGTTTCAGGCCTTGCAGTCTGAAATCAGCAACGTGCTCAAAAACACGCAATGGAATGGCATGGCTGTGCTGGATGGCGGCGCGGGCAACGCTGGAGCCGTGCAGTTTCAGGTCGGATCAGCCGATGACGATACGGTGTCCTTGTCAATGACGTCGCTGGACACCGGCTCTTTGGCCACAGCGCAAACCCTGGACATTTCGACCCAAAGCGGCGCCAACTCGGCACTGAGCACCCTGGCCGACGCAGCGACCGAGCTGGACAACTCACGCAGCCAGTGGGGCGCGGTCAGCAATCGTCTGCTGCATGCGGCAGACAATGCGACCAACGTGGCGCTCAACCAAAGTGTCTCTCGCAGCCGCATTGTCGATACCGACTATGCCTTGGCAACGGCCAATCTGGCCAAAGCACAAATCATCGAACAAGCCGGTACTGCCATGTTGTCGCAAGCCAACCAGCACGCATTCAACGTTCTGGCTTTGCTCAGTTAAGCCTGACCCCTGACGGGTTTTTTCAGTCCACGCCCCAAGGCATCGGGCAGGTCTTTGCGGACTGGCCGTCAGATTTGGCATCTGTGGCTCTTTGAAGCGGCAATTTTTGGCCGCTGGCGTGTTTTTTCCTGCTCGGCCATGCCGAGCCCGGCCTACCGTGCCGGTCATTTGCCCCAGCGCCTTCCCCATGCATCACGCCCTTGGCACGCACAGGCGGCCCTGTCGATGGGAATTTGAATACTTATAAATCACTGACTGAGTCGCCAACGGCCTGAACAGCCACCCATCACTGCCAAAAAAAGCTGGCACAGCCTTTGCTTATTCCCTGTCACTGAACGCCTGCGGCAAAAAATGCCCGGCGATTTTTTGACACTCACCCAGGGGAACACCCATGAGCATTCGCAGTCAACTTTTGATCAATGAAGTCATTGCGCGGCAACCGCTGTCGAGCCGCGAAGTCTCGCGCTTCACCGCGACAGAAATCCGTGAAGCAATCGCCAAGTTGGTCGCCAACGACCGCATGGATCTGGCACAGGCCTTGGGTGATGCCGGTCTGAGCCTGTACCCACAACACCCTGAAATTCTGGCCATCGCCACACTGCTGGCTGAAGTTCGACAGGACTGGGTGGCCGCAGACCAACTGGTCGAACAACTGGTTCACCTGCAAGGCGACAGCACGCCTGTGGTGACTTGGCAACACTGGGTGCGCATTTTGCGCAGCCAGTGCGAACACCCCAAAGCGCTCAAAGTGGTCAAGGCCGCACTGAGCCTGTACCCCGACCAGCCCGTTTTGCTGCAAGAGCTTGAATCGCTGACTTCACTGCTGGGCACCACCAACAGCATGCAGCACACCACCGTTCTTCAATGAATTGTGGCCATTCAAAGCGCTTTAACACCCTTATTTGATTTCAGGAGACGTTCATGACCGTCATCAACACCAACATCAATTCCCTGGTCTCGCAAAACGCACTGGTGCGCAACAACCGCGCCCTGTCCGGCAGCATGGAACAACTGTCCACCGGCAAGCGCATCAACAGCGCATCCGACGACGCTGCCGGTTTGGCCATTTCTTCGCGCATGACCGCCCAGATTCGCGGTTTGGACCAGGCGGTTCGCAATGCCAACGACGGCATTTCGCTGCTGCAAACGGCTGAAGGTGCCATGATCGAGATCACCAACATGCTTCAGCGCATGCGTGAACTGTCGGTGCAGGCAGGCAACGACACCTACACCGGTGACGATCGCAGTTCACTGAACCTGGAATACGGGCAGCTGATGCAGGAAATCAACCGCATTGCCCAAAACACCCAGTGGAACGGCATGGACATCATGAACAACAGTTCTGAATTCGGCACCGGCGGCACCATTGCCAACCCGGAAGCGGCCGGTTCGGAGCTGCGCAACATCAAGTTGCAAGTGGGTGCCAATTCTTCGCAAACCATCAGCGCCCAATTCAAGAATTTCACTTTCGACAACGACCCCACCGTGGTGCCCGCCACGACCGACGTGTTCAGTGGCAATGCGCGCATCAACAACACCGATGTGCTCAGTGCAGCCAACGCCAACAATGCGATGGACCGTCTGGATGCCGCCATCCTGAAAGTCGATGACGAACGTGCCCTGTACGGTGCCATCATGAACCGACTGACGTATGCGGCAGACAACCTGACCAACGTCTCACAAAACACCAGCGCCTCACGCAGCCGGATTCTGGACACCGATTACGCCAAGGCCTCCAGCGAACTGGCTCGTACGCAGATCATCCAACAGGCGGCAACCGCCATTCTGGCCCAGGCCAACCAGAGCCAGCAGTCGGTGCTCAAGCTCCTGCAAGGTTGATGACCGTTTTGGCGGTTTTTGACTCTGGCAGGGTCACTGCATGACCACGACAGCTGGCGCGGCACAGCCCCCTACAGCCCAGCCCATGCGCGGCCCCAATTGCTGGCAGTGCAGCCACTTCGGGATCACGCACATCCCCAGCGCTCCTTATGCCTGCCGCTTGATGGGGTTTCAGTCCCGTCGTTTGCCGGCACTCGATGTGTTGCACATCGACGGCCATTTTTGTCACGGCTTTCTCGCCAAACTCAGCGGTTTGCCCAGCGACCGTCGCTGATGCCTGCCTGTTGCGGCGGCCTGCCACAGACGCGACGGCGATCAAGGCCTTCCCCTTGCGCTGCGCCCCCTTTTGTCATCACGGCCTGATCGGTAGCCAGTGCAAAACCTGCGTCTGTGTGCCGTCAATTGAACACTTGGCCGTCAATAATCTGACAATCAGAAACAAATAAATCCATACAAAAGATTTCAAAATTACAAAAATAATGAATTTAAAAATTCATTAAAAACTGGCACAGGGATTGCTAAATAGATCTCAACTGATAACGAGGTCATCCCGTGAAGCCACAAAACACCACCACCCCTCTGGCCCTTTGGCTCGATCCTGAATCTGCACTGAGCCCTGAGCACAGCCAGGCATTGCAAGCATCTGGCTGGGCTGTGATGCCGGTGACCACCCTGGACACCCTGGTGGCACACGCCGCAGACGCCAGCATGGTGGTGTTGCATCTGAGTTTGGATGTGACCCGCCTCAAAGCCGTCCAGCAGCTGCTGCAGGAAGCGGGGCTGAACACCCCCATCGTTTGCCGTGTGGACCGAAACGATTTTGATCTGGGCATCGAAGCCTCGCAATCCGGGGCATTGGCGGTCATCGCCAGCGAGGACAACCGCAGTGCCAGTTGGACACGGCTGCACAGCAAGCTCAACTCGGCTTTGACTCGCTCGCCCCAACAACCCGTGCGCCACGTGGTGTTTGTCGATCCCGCCAGCCAGCACTTGCTTGCACTGGCCCAAAAAGTGGCTCAAGCCGATGTGACGGCCTTGTTGGTCGGCCCTACCGGTTCGGGCAAGGAAGTCATGGCCCGTGTGCTGCACGAAGCTTCGGGCCGTGCCCGCGGCCCGTTTGTGGCCCTCAATTGCGCGGCCATGCCCGAAAACCTGATCGAAGACATGCTGTTTGGTCATGAAAAAGGCGCGTTCACCGGTGCCCATCGCGAGCAAAAGGGTCTGTTCGAACAAGCCCAGGGCGGCACCCTCTTCCTGGACGAGATTGGCGAAATGCCCATGCACCTGCAAAGCAAACTGCTGCGCGTGCTGCAAGAACGGCAATTGACCCGTCTGGGTGGTCAGGCCCCCATCGCCCTGAACGTGCGCATCGTGGCCGCCACCAACAAAGACCTCAAACAGGCCATCATCGACCGCGAATTCCGCGAAGACCTCTACTACCGCATCGCCACCTTCCGCCTGCGTCTGCTGCCCCTGCGCGAGCGCGCGGGCGACATCATCCCGCTGGCCATGCAATTCCTGACCCAAAACGACAACAAACCCTGGCAACTGCACCCCCAGGCCCAGGTCCAATTGCAGCAATACCCTTGGCCCGGCAATGTGCGCGAACTCGAAAACGTGATGCGCCGCGCCATGGTGCTGTGCGCCGACCATGTGGTGACGCCGGCCCATCTGATGTTTGACGACTGGTTGACCACGGCACCTGCGGCCCCCCTGCAAAACGCGCAAGACATGGCCACCCCCCTGCCTGTCGAAGTCCCACCCTCAACAAACGCCTTTGAATGGCCAGCGAACCTGCCCAACGCGGACTTGCGCCGGGATGTCGACACCCAACCCAGCCCGGCAACACCTGCACCTGACCTGCAAAGTGCCGTCCGCTTGAACGAACACCAGGTCATCATGGCCACGCTGGCCGCCACGCCCAGCAAGACCGAGGCGGCCAAACGCCTGGGCATCAGCCCCCGCACCCTGCGTTACAAACTGGCCCAGCTGCGTGAACACGGCCTTGGCATGGTTGCTGCTTGCTGAAAGAAAACGCCATGATCGACAAAGCCATTTCTCCCGCCAGCATCCAGTCCATGCTCCAGACCCTGCGCACCCACCAGGCGCAAGCTTCGGGCAACGTCGGCGCTGCCGAATTGACCGCAGGCACCCAAGGCAGTCAGAAAACAGGTTTTTCCAGCCTGGTCAGTGGTGCCCTGGAAAACGTCAACCAATTGCAAGTGCAGGCCAGGGGCATGCAAGATGCTTTTGACCGCGGCGAAAAGATCGAATTGACCGATGTCGTGCTGGGCATGCAAAAGTCCAGTCTGGCTTTTGAAGCCACCTTGCAAGTGCGCAACAAGGTGCTCAAGGCGTACGAAGACGTCCTGAACATGCCGGTCTGACAGACATAAAGAGAACACACCATGGCCACAGCAACCGCCCCCATGAACACCGGCATGATGACCGTTCCCTCGGGCGCATCCAATGCCCCCGTGCCCGCTCAAAACAACACCGCACTGGCACCCGCTGGAGGTGCCTTGACCGCAGCGGGACAGCCTGCAGAGGCATCCACAGGCAGCCCTTTGAGCACCTGGCGTGCAGCCGGTGTATCAGACACATTCAAAAACATACTCCAACAGCCACAAGTCAGACGCATCTTGCCTCTGCTGGTGATGCTGTTTGTGCTGGTGGTGTTTGGCCTGACCTATGCCTGGATGAACGCCACGCCTTACCGCCCGGTCATGCCGGGCCTGCAGGAAGCCGACCAGCAAACAGCCCTGGAAGCCCTGAAAACGGCCGACTACAAACCCAAGATCGACCCCGCCACCGGCCAACTGACGGTGCCGGCCAACCGTTACCACGAAGCCCGCATTTTCCTGGCTTCACAAGGTTTGCCCAAAGCCGGTGCGACCGGACTGGACGCCCTGAAAGACCAGTCGTCCATGACCACCAGCCAATTCATGGAGCAGGTCAAGGTCAACGCTGCAATGGAGCAGGAACTGGCCCGCAGCATCATGCAAATTGGCAGTGTGCAAAGCGCACGTGTGCATCTGGCCACCCCCAAACAAAGCGTGTTCGTGCGTGACCGCACGCCGCCCAAAGCCTCCGTGGTACTTCAACCGTTTCCGGGGCGCGCCGTCTCGGCCTCCCAAGTGCAGGCCATCGTTCATCTGGTGTCCAGCAGCGTGCCGTATCTGGCACCGGACCATGTGACCGTGGTGGACAGCGTGGGCAAGCTGATGACCGAGTCTGCCACCGAGCAAAAACTCGGCCTGACATCGGCCCAGGAGCAACACAAGCAACAGATGGAAGAGGTGTACCGCAACCGCATTCTGCAAATCCTGTCGCCCATGGTGGGTGAGGCCAATGTGCGCTCGCAGGTGAACCTCTCCCTGGACTTCACCCAGATCGAAAGCACCACCGAAGACTTTGACAACAAGGACAAGGGTCCACGCACGCGCTCCGAAGTGCTGGCAGAAGACCGCATGGCGACACGCAACGCCGAAGGCGTGCCTGGCTCCCTGTCCAATACCCCGCCGCAGGCCCCCGCCACCACCGGTGCCACCAACGTGGACCCCAACAAAGGTCAATCGGAATCGGCCACCACACTCAACAGCCGCTCCACCCGCAATTACGAACTCGACCGCACCGTGCGCCATGTGCGCAACGCCAGTGGCGGCATCATGAAGGTCAGCGTGGCCGTGGTCGTCAACGAGCGCCCTGCGCCACCTGCCGGCAAGGATGCCCCGGCCAATGCCCCCACCAGCGTGCCTTACACCCCGCAAGAGCTCGATCAGATGTTGCAAGTGGTGCGTGGTGTGGTCGGCTTTGATGCCCAGCGCGGCGACAACGTGTCGGTCGTGCCGGCCAAGTTCGAAGCGACCACACCGATGGAAACCATCCCGTGGTACCTGGAAGATGCGGTTCAGACCGGCATCAAGAGCGCTTTGTTGGCCCTGAGTTTCATTGTGTTCATGTTGATCGTGGTTCGCCCCATCATGCGCAACATTTACGCCTCGAAGGTGGTCAGCGATGCCGAAGCCGCCGACACTTCCAAGCTCAGCGATGGCGAATTGAGCGCAGAAGACATGCGCATGATCCAGATCGGCGAAGGCGAGAGCCTCGAAGAAATCAAGGCCAAACTCAAGCCCAAGAAGTCCAGCATTTCCATCGACATGCTCGACACAGCGAATACCTACGACGACAAAGTGGCCCTCATCCGCATGCTGGTGGCCGAGGACTCCGGTCGTGTGGCCAACGTGCTCAAAGGCATGGTCAAGGTCAACTGACAGACATAAAGGGACAACAACATGGCCACCCAAAAACCCGCCGCCAAGGATGCGGCCAACGACAAAGCTGCCACCGAAGTGAAAGCCGACGGGTCCGTCCCCGAAGTGCTCATGACGGAGGAGCTCAAGCAGGAGCTGGCTGAGCTGACCAGTACCCAGCGGGCGGCCGTGTTGATGCTGCTGCTGGGGGAACAACAAGCCTCCGAAATCATCCGTTTCATGAACCCCCGCGAAGTGCAGGCCCTGGGCGCAGCCATGGTGTCGGTGGCCGACTTGTCGCAAGAAGCGGTCAATATCGTGCTCGATGAATTCGTCACCATGCTGAAAAAGCAAACCAGTCTGGGCCTGGGCACCGGCGACTACGTCGAAAAAGTGCTCAAGCGCGCGCTGGGTGACGACAAAGCCGCATCGGTGCTCAGCCGCATCATGCCGGGTCAGGGCAGCAAAGGCCTGGAAATCCTCAAGTGGATGGACGCCCGCTCCATCGCCGAGATGATCCGCAACGAACACCCCCAGGTGGTGGCCATCATCTTGTCGGTACTCGAACACGACGTGGCCGCCGACGTGATGAACTTCCTGCCTGGCGAATCGCGCGCCGAGATCCTGCAGCGCATCGCGAGCCTGGAGACCGTTCAGCCATCGGCCATGGAAGAACTCGAATCCATCATGATGAAGCAGTTCGCCACGAACTCCTCCACCAAATCGTCCAGCTTCGGCGGCGTCAAGGCGGCGGCCAAAATCATGAACTCGGTCAAGGTCGAACTCGAATCGTCCATCATGGCCGGTCTGTCGGACATCGACCCTGAACTGATGATGCGCATCCAGGACAACATGTTCACCTTCGAGAACCTCTCGGGTGTGGACAACCGGGGCATCCAGGCCATCATGCGCACCGTCGATCAGGACATGCTCATGGTCGCACTCAAAGGGGCACCCGACTTTGTCAAGGACAAGTTCCTGGACAACATGTCAGCCCGCGCCCGCGTCATGTTTGTCGACGACATGGAAGCCAAAGGTCCGCTGCGCATCACCGAAGTGGAAGAAGCACAAAAGAACGTGATGCGTCTGGCGCGCAAGCTGTCCGATGCGGGCGAACTGGTCCTGGCTGGAGGCGGCGATGGCTTCGTTTGACAGCCCGCAAGCCAAGGCCCAGGCCGTCTGGAGCACCAACCCACTGCTCAACGGCAAGTCCGAGCCCGCGCAATTTCTGCGCACCCAATGGGACGAGGCTTCGGCCCGCCCCTTTGGCCCTTGGCGTGTGGCCGAAAAAGCCGAACCCACCGAAGGCTTGATGGCCCCGCCACCGCACCCCGAACTCGACACACAAGAACACGGTGCCGAGCACGCTGCCAACGAGGACCCGCACAACGCGCTGCCAGCGCCAGAACCGGAAGCCGCTGCGCAGGTGACCGAAAGCGCCCTCAACGCCCTGCGCCAGCAAGCCTATGAACAAGGCCTGCAAGAAGGGCAAGCCCATGCCCTGGCCCAAATCGAAGAAGAGCGCACCAAAGAGCGTGAGTTGATCCGCCATCTGGGCATCGAGCTGCGCAGCATCAGCCAGGACCCGCAGCGCTTTTTTGAACCCCTCAAGCGCCTGTCGCTGCACATCGCCGAGCAACTGGTGCGGGCCGAACTGCAGCTGTCCGGCCAGGCCGTGCATGGTCTGATCCAGGCCTGCATCCAGCAGCTCGACCATGCGGTCGAACCCGTCCATGTGAGCGTCAACCCCGACGACCTGGTGCGCCTGCAAGCCATGGGCGAGTCGGTCACCGACCACCTGGCGCTGGAAGCCGACGCCCTGCTGCGCCCGGGCAGCGTCAAGGTGCAAGTGCAGGACACCGTGGTGCAAGACCTGATCGAACACCGCCTGGAACCCCTGGCGCGCCGCCTGCTGGTTCAGCCAGAAGCCTGGATGCAAAAGTCCAGCCTGGTGCGCGACCAGGTGGACGCCATGCCCGCCGACACCCCGCGCCGCGACTGGAGTCGCCCCACCCCGGAAATCGCCGAAGTGGTGGAGGTCGAGGATGTGATGGACAACCACATCGCCCCGCCCCCCCACGCTGCCGAACACGCCTACGAAGACATCGACATCAGCGAGCCGCCCGCAGACACGCCACCCGAGGACCCGACACCATGAATTTCGACGCCGAAGTCAGCCAGTTGATGGCCGACCTGCACGCGCCCGAACCCCAGCGCAGCGGCACGCTGGTGCGCTCGGTGGGCATGCGCCTGGAAACCCGGGGCCTGATGGCGCCGCTGGGCGCCAGCTGCGAAGTGCTGGACCCCACCGGTCACCGTGTCGAGGCCGAAGTGGTCGGCTTCAACGACGACACGCTTTACCTCATGCCCTTCACCGAGCCCAACGGCATCGGTCCGGGCGCGCGCGTGACGGTGCTCAACCACTCGTCCAATGTGAACCTGGGGCCCGATTTGCTGGGCCGCATCATCGACGGCCGGGGCCAGCCCCTGGACGGCAAACCCGCCCCCGACTGCCCCGATGTGCTCAGCCTGCTGGGCCGCCCGCTCAACCCCATGGAGCGCGGCCCCATCCACCAGATCCTGGATGTCGGCGTGAAAGCCATCAACGGCGTTCTGACGATTGGGCGCGGCCAACGGCTGGGCCTGGTGGCCGGGTCGGGCGTGGGCAAAAGCGTGTTGCTGGGCATGATGACCCGATTCACCGAAGCCGATGTGGTCGTGATCGGCCTGATTGGCGAGCGCGGCCGCGAAGTGCAGGCCTTCATTGAAGAAACCCTGGGCGCCGAGGGCCTGGCCAAATCGGTGCTGGTGGCCGCTCCGGCCAACGTGTCGCCGGTGCTGCGCCTCAAAGCCACGCACATGACGCATGTGATCGCCGAATACTTCCGTGACCAAGGCAAAGACGTTTTGATGCTGGTGGACAGCCTGACCCGCGTCGCCCATGCCCAGCGTGAAATCGGCCTGTCGATTGGCGAGCCGCCCACCGCCAAAGGCTACCCGCCTTCGGTGTTTGCCCTGCTGCCCAACCTGATCGAGCGCGCCGGGGTCGGCCGCCACGGCTTTGGGTCGATCACCGCCATCTACACCGTGCTGGCTGAAGGCGACGACGCCAACGACCCCATCGTGGACATCGCCCGCGCCTCGCTCGACGGCCAAGTCATGCTCTCGCGCAAGCTGGCCGATGCGGCGCACTACCCGGCCATTGACCTCAACGGCTCGATCTCGCGGGTGATGCAAAACCTGCTCAGCCCCGAAGAGCTCAAGGTCTCCAACCGTTTCCGGCGACTGTGGTCTCTGTACCAGCAAAACCAGGACCTGATCCAGGTGGGAGCCTATGAAATGGGCAGCAACCCGGAACTCGACCAGGCCATCCGCTTGCGCCAGACCATGGAAAAGTTCCTGCAGCAGGACATGCACACCAACATGGATGTGGCCAGCACACGCCATGAAATCACCAGCCTGATGAACCAGTAAAAGGAGCCTGACCATGCGACAAGCACGAGCCTGCTGGCCTGTCCTGGTGCGAAAAGCTCAGGAAAACATCGACCAGATTCAAAACAACATTGTCCAAGCCCAGGCCAAGGTCGAACAACTGCAAGCCAGCTTGGAGCGGCTGCGTCAGCTGTACGACGAATACCGCCAGCAAGAACAGCAACCCCAGGCCGTTGTGATGGGCATGCAGTCCAGCATGAACCAACGCCAATTCATGACGCAATTGCTGACCTTGCAGCAACGCGTGATGCAAGACTTGGGCAAGGCACAGACCGTCGTGGCCCAATTGCGCAAAAAACGCCTGCAGGCCGAGATCGAGCTGCAAAAAATGAAGTCCCTCGAAGAGCAAGACCTCAAAGCCGTGCAGCGCGACTTGTACAGACACGAACAACACCAAATGGATGCCCTGGGCGTGCGCCAATTCAATATGCGCGTGCAGAATTAACGAATTTGTCAAATTAATAAACAATTCCGCTATGCTGTCAGTATCCACAGCAGGAGTTGAGTTTGCGTTTCGCGGTGATTTTTGTCAGTTTGATGGTCTCATCCCTGACGGTCTGGGCTGATCACCTGCCCCGATTGAGCATCTGGCCCACCCTGCCCTTCATCCGGGGGCAGGACCTTTGTCAATACCAGGACGCCTACGGGCAGTCCCGGGCAC
>JACCDQ011190933.1_pt1 | contig 89352 bp, 64 predicted proteins | sample 7446031 | NCBI WGS metagenome assembly JACCDQ01 (sample SAMN15323442, study PRJNA562643) | freshwater metagenome | isolation source: river surface water | place: USA:Blue River Watershed | collected 2017-08-17
GGATGGGTGAGCCTTTGCTGAATTACCAACAAGTGCTTAAAAGTGTTCAAATTATTTCTTCACCCGATGGACTAGGAATGAGCCCTTCACGCATCACGATTTCTACCGCTGGGATCGCAAAAATGATTCAAAAAATGGCTGATGATGGATTTAAAACCCATCTAGCTTTGAGTTTACATGCCGCCGATAATGAATCTAGATGCGCAATCATGCCAATTAACGAAAGCAATCCGCTCGAAATGCTTGCAGATAGTTTGAATTATTGGTACGAGAAAACAGGAGTACGTCCAACCTTAGAATACACAGTAATTGCGGGTGTAAATGATTCTATTAAAGATGAGAAAAACTTGGCTCAATTTGCCCGAAAATTCCCTTCAAAAATCAATCTAATCGAATACAATCCCATTACTACTGCCGATTTTAAACCAACAAGTCGCTTAGACGCATTTGCGGAAGGTTTAACCAATCAAAAATTGATTGTTAACATACGCAGGAGCCGTGGTAAAGATATTGATGCCGCTTGCGGTCAATTAGCGTTGAAGTCTCGGTGATGTGCCTCTTCGTACAAGCGTTCCTTTGGAAGTGATTTAAAATATTCCCAGGTAATTCTCAATCCTTCTTCTCTATTCACCTTTGGTTCCCATCCCAAAATTGCTCTTGCCTTATCAATGTTGGGTTGTCTTTGCTTTGGATCGTCAACAGGCAGTGGCTGATAGATTACTTTTTGATTGGTTCCTGTTAATTTGATAATCTCTTCTGCAAACTGAGCTATGGTAATTTCCATTGGATTTCCAACATTCACCGGATCAGTACAATCGCTTAACAATAAACGGTAAATACCCTCAACCAAATCGTCGACATAGCAGAAACTCCGTGTTTGACTGCCATCCCCAAAAACCGTTAAATCTTCACCGCGTAGGGCTTGTCCCATGAAAGCAGGTAACACTCTACCATCGTTTAGGCGCATTCTTGGACCATATGTATTGAAAATTCGAACGATTCGTGTTTCCAATCCATGGTAGGTATGATAGGCCATAGTCATGGCTTCTTGGAATCGTTTTGCTTCGTCGTATACACCTCTTGGACCTACGGGATTTACATTTCCCCAGTATTCTTCTGTTTGGGGATGTACGGTCGGATCGCCATATACTTCGCTGGTACTTGCAACTAAAATTCTGGCTTTTTTAGCCATTGCCAACCCCAAAAGATTATGAGTACCCAAGGAACCCACTTTTAGGGTTTGAATGGGAATTTTTAAATAGTCAATCGGACTAGCAGGTGATGCAAAATGCAGTATATATTTTAATTCACCTGGAACATGAACAAATTTACTTACATCGTGATTGTAAAATTCAAAATCTGCTAATCCAAACAAATGTTCAATATTGCGTAAATCACCAGTAATCAGGTTATCCATTCCAATGACATGGTAGCCTTCTTTTATAAAGCGATCACACAAATGCGATCCTAAAAATCCGGCAGCACCGGTAATTAATACTCGTTCTTTTTTCATTTTAAATCTGTTCTTCCAATACTGTAGTACACAAAGCCATGTTTTTTCATTGTGTCAAGTTCATAGAGATTACGTCCGTCAAAAATAACTTGATTTTTAAGCGACGATTTTAATTTGGTAAAGTCAGGAGTTCTGAATTCAGGCCATTCAGTAGCAATTACTAGGAAATCAGCATTTTCAATGGCTTGGTAAGGAGAATCACAGTATTCCACTTCCGTTGAAATGGTATTTCTTACATTTGCCATAGCTTCTGGATCATATACACGAATATGGGCACCGCGATTTTTCAATTCATCAATCATTTCCAACGCAGGAGCTTCACGGATATCATCGGTATTGGGCTTGAATGCCAATCCCCACAAAGCAACAGTTTTGCCTTGAATGGATCCAAAATGCGCATCAATCTTGGGCAATAAAGCTTTCTTTTGAGCAGCATTAACATCCTCCACCGCTTTTAAAATTTTAAAATCATAATTCACTTCTGCTGCGCTATGAACTAATGCTTTAACATCTTTTGGGAAGCAACTTCCACCGTAACCAATACCAGGAAACAAGAAACGTTTTCCTATGCGATCGTCGCTTCCTACACCTTTGCGAACCATGTCAACATCAGCACCCAAAAGCTCACAAAGACGAGCAATTTCATTCATGAATGAAATTTTTGTTGCCAAGAAACTGTTCGCTGCATATTTAGTTAATTCAGCACTTCTGGTATCCATGTGCATTACAGGATTGCCTTGACGCACATATGGCGCGTACAATTCATCCATTACTTCAAATGCGCGATCTGATTCAGCTCCAATTACCACACGATCGGGCTTCATGAAATCATCAACGGCAACTCCTTCACGTAGAAATTCAGGATTAGAAACCACATCAAATTCACCTTTATAGTTCTGCGCAATTGCTGCTTTCACTTTGTCGGCAGTTCCTACAGGTACCGTACTTTTGTCTACAATAACTTTGTAATCGGTCATTATTTTACCCAAATGATCAGCAACACCTAAAACGTATCTTAGATCTGCAGAACCATCTTCACCTGTAGGCGTTGGAAGAGCTAAAAATATTACTAAACTATCTTTTATAGCATCTTCAATCTTGGTGGTAAACTTCAACCTACCCTCTTTTAAATTGCGCTTGAATAATACCTCAAGACCCGGTTCAAAGATTGTTATTTGACCATTGCTCAAACGATCTACTTTTGATTGATCAATATCAACACAAATGACCTCATTTCCTGTTTCAGCAAAACAAGTTCCACTTACTAAACCAACATAACCGGTGCCTATAACTGCAATTTTCATAACTTAATTTTTTCTAAAATACTCTTTAATTGAATCAATAATATAATCTTGGGACTCTGGGGTTAATTCCGGACAAATGGGCAAACTTACCACTTCATTACACAGCGATTCGCTTACAGGTAATTGAGCATCAGTAAAGTATGCTTTTTGCTGGTGCAAAGGTAATGGATAATACACCATGCTTGGAATACCTTTGGTTGTTAAATAATCTCTAAACTTATCTCTTTGGGACACTTTTTCAATTGATTTTATCCCATCATTTGCAACCAAACGAATAGTAAACTGATGAAAGACATGAGTTGAATCATTCGAAATATTGGGTAATGTAATTTCTTGAATTCCTGAAAGTTCACTCATATATCTTAGTGCTACTCGCTTACGAGACAAATTGTAATCCGTTAGATAGGGTAATTTTACTCTTAAGATTTCTGCCTGAATAGTGTCCAAACGCGAGTTTATACCAATGACATCATGATGGTATTTTTCTGATTGTCCATGGTTGGCAATTTTACGAATTTTACTTGCTAAATCATCATTATTAGTAAAAACAGCACCTCCATCTCCATAACAGCCCAAGTTTTTGCTGGGAAAAAATGAAGTGGTTCCAATATCTCCAATACACCCCGCCGACCCGAAAACGTTTTCCGAACAATATTGAGCGCCAATACTCTGAGCAGCATCTTCCACCACAAATAAATTGTGTTTTTTAGCAAGTTGATTAATTATTGCCATATTCGCTACTGTTCCAAACAAATGCACTGGGGCTATAGCCTTTGTTTTTGGGGATATTTTAGCTTCAATACTTGCCACATCGATGCAGTAATCGCTCATGTTAACATCCACAAAAACTGGAACTAATTTCAATAAATGCAACACTTCGGGAAGTGCGGCATAGGCAAATGAGGGAACAAACACTTCATCGCCTGGATTTAAATCCAGCGCCATAAAGGCAATTTGTAATGCGTCGGTTCCGTTTCCAACACTTATTACATGTTTTACATTGAGAAAAACAGCTAATTCCTCTTCAAATGCTTTTACCGATGGACCCTGTATAAACTTTCCGTCTTTCAACACAGATTGAATTCTTTGATCTAATTCATTCTTCAATCGCAGGTATTGCGACTGTAAATCGACCATTTGAATTTTGCCTATCATCTGAAAAGGAAGTTAAAGATTAGTGTAATTCTATGTTTGAAGAATTTAGTAATACCATTTTTACTAAATGAACTTCAAAAAACAGAATTTTTTGTTAGATTCGTTGTGTTTACTTAGTACGTTGACGAATTATTTCGTAAACGAACATCCCCGTTGCAACTGATACATTTAACGAGTCTACTCCTCTCATAGATTGAGGAATTCTCGCAATAATATCACATTGCTTTAACGTATCACTACTTAATCCTGTCTCCTCATTCCCCATTACCAATGCAACAGGTCCTTGTAACTCGCAATCATAAATAACATCTTGAGCTTTTTCAGTAGCTCCAATGACTTTCAAACCACTATTTTGCAAATATTTCAAAGAGTGATACATTGACGTTGTTCTGCAAACAGGAATTTTCAACAATGCGCCTGCAGAAGTTTTAACTGCATCTGGACCAATCGGTGCACTTCCTTTTTCAGGTACAAGAATACCGTGAACACCCAAACACGAAGCTGTACGAGCAATAGCTCCAAAATTTCTCACATCGGTAATTCCATCTAGAACCAAAATAAAGGGATCTTCGCCATTCGCGAAAGCATCTGCAACTACATTTTCCAACGTCGCAAAATCAACTGACGAAAGAGACAAAATTACACCTTGATGGTTTCCGCGCACTAAGGAATTTAACTTTGCCGAGGGCACTTGCTTCCATTGGATTCTGCGTTTTAATAACATGCTGATAATTTCAGCTAATTGACCTTGAAGTTGTCCTTCTTGAAGCCAAACTTTATCAATGGTTTTACCCGATTCCAATGCTTCAATTACGGGATGAATCCCATAAATGAGCGTTTTATTCTTTTCTTTTATCATAATGAAAAAAAGGAGTTACATCGAAATGCAACTCCTTTATATTTTAATTCGATTTAGTATTAATATTTAACAAATGATGCTGTTTTTCTCTTGTATTCGGCAGCCCATTCTGATTTGCCCTTTGCCTGAACTGTATTTACAATTCGCTTAATCAAATCTTCTGAAACATAAATTTCGCGTTGAGCAAACATTCCACCTTCTCCACTTTCATCGATTGATTTTGCAAAGAAGTTGTGGTATTGAATGTTCTCATTTATGCTTTCATCCAATATCTTTTTCGCACCTTCAAAATCCCCTAAAGTCATCAACGAAATTCCATATTCCACTTTAAACTCTCTTCTCAATGGCATTACCTTTTCTGGTATTTCCTTGCGAATATGATTTAATACTTCTATTCCGCGTTTCTTGAATATTTCAACCGAATCTTTATAGAAATTAAAGTAGCTTTCTGCATTTGCAAATCCAGCTTCTGGAGCAGGCGACTTTAACATTTCTGGATTCGATGCAAACTGTTTTTTCATTTGTTCAATATAGCTCGCTTTTTCACCGTAGAAAGAAGCCAACAATAAAGCCATTTGCTGTAAATCAGCGGGTACATAAGCTGCTTTATCGTCTAGGTAGAAGTTCTCTTTTTCCTTCATTCCATAGTAACGGAATTTCTTCACCAAGTTGTTGTATAACTTAAATTGATCAATTCGGTTAGGTTGTCCACCTTGAGAACCTCCATTTATAGGTACTAAACGGTAAACCAAACCTTCCAATTGCAAGTAGTTATTCAATCCAGCGAAATCATATCCAGACACAGAGGTGAAGTAAATTGGACGCTTCCATCCTTGTTTTGACATGGTTGATATCAAATCATAAATTACCAAATCACCTTTTGATAAGTATTCTTGTCCTATTGAGAACTCAATACTATCAACAATTAAATTCTCGTAACCTTTTGCTACTACACCCGCGTTAATAACAGCTTGCTTGTCTACTTTTACGTAAACTTTAGATGCATCCCAACTGATGTTCTCAGTTACACCCCCGTTTTTCTTTTTTAAATCAAGGATTTCAGCCACAATCGACTCAATACTGCGTGATTTTGGATTGGTTCTGTTTACAGGTATACCGTATTCAAAACTTCCTGTTTGCAAATCCTCTTTGGTCAAGGTTAATGGCAATGGAGTTGATTTGTAAACTGTATCTAACAATACTGAACTATACCACTCTGTGGGAAGTAGCGCTTGGTTAATAATACGAACGTCGGTTCTAATACCTTCTACGTTCTGAGCATACCACAACGGATAGGTGTCATTATCACCATTACAGAATAACACGGCATTAGGTTCTAACTGCTCCAAGAAGTTTTTAGCCATATCGATACCGATGTAACGACCTGAACGATCGTGATCATCCCAGTTCTGAGCGCCCATATTAACCGGCACCAAAACTAAGCTAGCCAATGCGGATACCACTGCAGCTGTTTTACCCAAATATTTCTTTAAAATATCAGCAAGTGAAACCACTCCTAAACCTACCCAAATACAGAAAATTTGGAATGATCCTACTACTGCATAATCACGCTCACGTGGTTCATAGGGTGGCTGATTCGTGTAAACCACAATCAGAACCCCGGTAAAAATGAACATAGTCATGATTAACCAGAATTCCTTATTGCGTTTAGCATATTGGAATACCAAACCTAACATCCCCAAAATAAGCGGTAAGAAATAATATGCATTTCTAGCCTTTTGGTTTTGATAATATTCCGGCATTTCTTTTACATCACCCACTACAAATTTGTCAACGAATGGAATTCCAGAATACCAGTTTCCATCTAAACGTGTGTTACCAGATACGGCTTGCTGATCGTTAAAACGACCTACGAAATTCCACATAAAGTAACGCAAATACATGTATCTAATTTGGTAGTTAAAGAAATAGGTTAGGTTGTTACCAAAAGTAGGAATTTGATAATTCAGTTGATTCAAACGGTTTTCTTCTTCTGGGGTCAACTTCTTTTGTTGTCTCATAGAGTTCAACTCATCGATTTCATTCTGAACATCTTGCATACCACCATAAGAACGGAAACCACGAGCATCGTTTGGTTTATTGCTCTTACCCATACGAGGGAAAATGGTATTAAAATCTTCAACAATTCCATCTTGATCTAAATCCACTGGTTCGTACAACGGTTCGTAAATATCACCGCCTTTTTCGTATTTATCAGCACCTTTAAAATAACGTTGACCTTTGATTGTAAAGTTCGTCTGTGGCGCATTGAAATACGGACCATATCCCAAAGGACGATCACCGTACTGTTCACGCGTGATATAACCATAGAATTTATAAGGATCCTCAGGATTATTCATGTCGATAGATGGATTCGCCATGCTTCGAATAATAACCATCGCATATGCAGAATATCCAAAAATCACAAATCCGGTTGCCAGAACAATAACATTTAAATTGTGCTTTCCTTTATCCTCGGTATATTTTAAAAGATAAATAATACTTCCATAAACTAAGATGATTGCAGCAATTGCACCCGCATAGAAAGGCAAACCAAAACTATTTACGAACAAGCGATCTAAATTCGCTAATAACCAAGGAATACCTGGATAAATTACTTTCATTACCACGCCCAAAGCCAATGCAGCAGCACCTAAAGCCATTATCAAACCTTTTTGGGTAACGGTGTATTTCTTGAAGTAATACGCCAAACAAACAGTAGGGATTACCAGCAAGTTCAACATGTGCGTTCCCAATGCCAAACCAATCATGAAGGCAATAAATACCAACCAACGATCTGCATAATGATCGTCGTTCATTTGATACCATTTCAATACAGCCCAGAACGTCAACGATGTAAAGAATGAACTCAAAGCATACACTTCCGCTTCAACGGCACTGAACCAAAATGAATCGATAAAGGTATTGGTTAAAGCTGCAACCACACCTGCACCAAAAATTAATACTAGGCGATTATCTGAATCTTTATCAACTAGTTTATCTGCAAAATATACAGTAATCCAGTAGGTAAACATGACAGTACCTGCAGATGCTACCGCCGATAACATGTTGATCCAAAAACCAACGGTTTCAGGACTACTCGCAAGAAGAGAAAATAATCTTCCTACCATCAAGAAAAAAGGCGCCCCAGGAGGGTGAACTACTTGCAATTTGTAAGCTGCAGAAGCGAATTCTCCACAATCCCAAAGACTCACTGAGGGTTCTAAAGTTAACGTGTACACCACCAAGGCGACTAAAAACATCACCCATCCGATGATTACATTCATTCTTTTAAACGAGAACATTGTATATGTATAAATAATTTTTTAAAACGTAAATTAAAGCGAAAATAAGGATAAATTCCTCATTTACTCAATTTATCAACACATGCATTGATGCGATTAACCACTTCCTGGTTGCCCAACATCGCTAAAATTTCAAAAATTGGAGGTCCCATAGCTTCGCCGCTCACTGATACACGCAGAGGTTGCAATACTTCACCGGATTTAATACCCGTTTCGTCGCAATACATCTTGAATTGATTTTCAAAATCTGAAGCGTTTGAGGCATGATTGGAAATAAAATAAGCTCCCAATTTCTGCAATAATTCAGATGTGTTTTCTTTCCATTTTTTTGCCACCACTTGCTCATCAAATGAAGTGGGACGGTTATAAAAGAATTGCGAAGATGGCACAATCTGCTTCGCAAACTGCACTTTTTCTTTGATCAAAGAGATAATTTTTACTGCATATTCCTTTTTGTCTGATGAATCCAAAATTCCATAACTGCTTTCCCATTCAGATTGAATCATTTCCAATACGATATGATTATCAAATTTGTTCAAGTATTGTTGGTTAAACCAGAATGCCTTGTTTACATCGAACTTAGCCCCGGATTTGCTCACTTTTTCAAGAGAAAATGCTTGAATCAATTCATCCATACTGAACATTTCCTGATTATCGGATGGGTGCCATCCCAAAAGAGCCAAAATATTGATAACTGCTTCAGGGAAATAACCTGATTCTCTGTAACCAGAGCTCATTTCGCCTGTTTTTGGATCGGTCCAATTCAAAGGAAATACAGGAAATCCTAAACGATCGCCATCACGCTTACTCAACTTACCGTTCCCTTCTGGCTTCAAAAGCAAAGGCAAATGCGCGAATTCTGGCATCACTTCTTCCCATCCCAAATAACGATACAACATTACGTGCAATGGCGCACTGGGCAACCACTCTTCACCGCGAATTACGTGCGAAATTCCCATCAAATAGTCATCCACTACATTAGCTAAATGGTAGGTCGGCATGCCATCGCCTTTCAACAACACTTTATCGTCCATTTGACCTGTGTTTACCACCACCCATCCACGAATAATATCGTGAAAACGAACTTCTTCTTTACGTGGAAGTTTGATGCGAATGACATAATTATCTCCTCTTTCTAAGCGAGCTTTTACTTCATCAGCAGGCAAGGTCAATGAATTTTTCATGGACATTCTACTCACTGAATCGTAAGCTGGCTGCATCTTACTCGCTTCCAAACGCTTTCTCATTTCCTCTAAATCCTCTTCCGTATCGAAAGCATAATATGCCAATCCTTTTTCAATTAATCCCTCTGCATATTGACGGTACATGGGCTTGCGCTCGCTTTGGCGATAGGGCGCATGCGGACCTCCTTGATCAGGACCCTCTTGAATTTCAATTCCTACCCAAGCTAAACTTTCTTTAATGTACTGTTCCGCTCCCGGCACAAAACGATTTTGATCGGTATCCTCCAATCTCAAAATCATGGTTCCGTTGTGTTTCTTTGCAAACAAATAGTTATACAAAGCCGTTCTAACACCTCCAATATGCAATGGTCCAGTTGGACTTGGCGCAAAGCGCACTCTAACTTCTCTTGTCATTATGATCTTTAATTTTTCGGGGGATATTCTTTCGTTCTCAAGGTAACCTTTCTTAAGGATTTCCCGATTCATTCAAATTTGCGAAATCCCACTCCGTAATTTTCTACTTAATTTATTATTGAAATGAATCGCAATTATGAAAGCAACTCTTTTACGATTTTCGAAATCAATTTACCATCGGCTTGTCCACCTAATTGACTCATAGCCAAAGGCATTACTTTACCCATAGCCGCTGGACCACTAACGCCTAAATCAGCAACAATGGCTTTAATTTTATCAGCAACTTCTTCTTCGCTTAATTGAGCAGGTAAAAATTCCTCAATGTATTTTAATTCAACTCGCTCAATAGCTGCTAAATCTTCTCTTGCCTGTTGTTCATAGATTTCCAAAGAGTCACGGCGCTGTTTTGCCATTTTTTGCAATGCTTTAATACACATTTCATCGGTTACCTCAGAAGCACCTTCTGCTGTTTGAAGTAATAAAAATGCACTTTTAATGCCTCGTAAAGCTCTTAACTTATCAGCATCTTTGGCCTTCATGGCTGTTTTGATGCCTTCATTAACTTGATCTATGAGATTCATTCCGCAAAGATACACAGAATGTCAAGAAGGAAAAACGCAATTACTGCAACTAAACGACTCTATTTTTGCATTTATCGCAAATTAGAACGCCGTAGTTATCAATGAAATAAACAAAAATGCTTTTCAATCAAGCCAAACCGTTATTTGACTTAATACAAAACTCAAAATAAATTTATAATCTCATTAAGAGAGCTAGCGCCAATTGTAACTTACCTGCATTAATAAAATCCGAAGCTATTTCCTCCAAATCACCATTAACCGATACCAAATTCGCTTCATTCATTATCTCTTCACTCGGCCATTCTGATAATGCAGATAGTTGTCCCAATTGATTAGCAGTTAACACGTTGCTTTTTCTAGCACGTTCAGGCAGTGCATCAAATCCAATGGTCTTTACCATCGGCTGTGCCAGTTGAAACAACGCTTCATTCCGAGTATTGCTGTACCAACTTCCCCCCAGACGACCCACTAAATCTATCTTATGCTGATCTATTTTACCTTCCTCATTCAGAATATCCTCTGAAATATGCATTCTCAACACCTGACAAATTACAATGTTTCCAGCGCCTCCACCTTGTCCCATCTCCTTCACTTCCAATACCTTGCATTCAATTTGAACGGGTGATTCAGCTACGCGAAACGGTTTAATCAAATCAGCAGACACAGGCGTAAAACCGGCCTTTTCAAATTCACTTACACCTCTATCCCAGGGCGCTGCTGCCACATTCATCTTTTCCACCATTTCGTAGTTTACCATATTGATCACTACTTCGGGTACTTCTTTGACATTCAACAAGGTATGCTTGGGTTCGCCCGTTTTTCCGCTATTATTCGGTGCAAAAATCAAAATGGGAGGATTTGCACTAAACACATTGAAAAAACTGAACGGCGCCAAATTGGGCAGTCCATTGGAATCAACGGTACTTGCAAAACATATTGGACGAGGTGCGACACTTCCTATTAAATATTGATGCAATTGGGGAATGGGAATTTCTCCCGGTGTGATGGTGCGTGTTTTAGACATAATTGACACTTACTTTTTTAAACTGTGACCCATTTTTTCACGCTTGGTATCAAGGTACTTCGCGTTGTGAGGATTGGGCTCAACTTGTAAAGGGACATTTTCAATGATTTCCAAGCCATAACCCACCAATCCGGTTCGTTTTTTGGGATTATTACTCATCAAGCGCATTTTAGAAATTCCTAAATCACGTAAAATCTGAGCGCCAATTCCATAGTCACGCTCATCCATTCCAAAACCCAATTGAATATTGGCTTCAACCGTATCAAATCCTTGTTCTTGAAGTTTATAAGCCTTCAATTTGTTCAATAATCCAATTCCACGCCCTTCTTGATTCATATAAACAATCACACCTTTTCCCTCCGCTTCAATTTTCTCCATTGCCTTCTGCAATTGCTCTCCACAATCGCAACGACAACTACCAAAAATATCCCCCGTTAAACAACTGGAATGTACACGTACTAGAACGGGTTCGTCTACGGTCCACTCTCCTTTTATCAATGCCAAATGCTCTTGACCATTGTCCTTTTGCTTGAAAGCAACCAGATCAAAGTCACCAAACTTGGTTGGCATTTGAACAGAGATTTCGCGCTTTATCAACGACTCGTGTTCAATGCGGTATTTAATTAAATCCTCAATGGAAATAATTTTTAAATCAAATTTTTCAGCCACTTTTATCAAGTCGGGCAAACGAGCCATTGTGCCGTCTTCGTTCAATATCTCAACGATACAGCCTGCTGGTTCAAAACCCGCCATTCGGGATAAATCAATGGCCGCTTCTGTATGACCTGCTCTGCGAATAACCCCTTCCTTTTTTGCTTTTAAAGGGAAAATATGTCCAGGTCTTCCCAAATCCTCCAACTTGGTTTCGGGATTAATTAAAGCCATGATTGTTTTGGAACGATCTTGCGCAGAAATACCCGTGGTGCAACCCTGTCCCAACAAATCTACTGAAACCGTAAAAGCCGTTTCATGAGTGGCGGTATTTTTACCCACCATCATTTCCAATTGCAATTCATCGCAACGTTCTTCAGTGAGGGGAACACAAATTAGACCTCTTCCTTCTTTAGCCATAAAATTGACCAATTCAGGTGTCATATTTCGAGCAGCAGTTAGAAAATCACCTTCGTTTTCACGATCTTCATCATCCACTACAATGACAACTTTACCATTGCGAATTTCTTCAATGGCTTCTTCAATGGTGTTGAGGCTAAATGGTTTGTTAGACATACAGGTGCAAAATTACAACCTTATCTCTGTAATATGTGTAGCTTTCATCACCTATCTTTGAAATTTATGCGTATTACCGATTCCTATATGGAACTTAGAACTACTATCATTGAACAAATAATCACCCGCTTAAAAACCTCCATCCAAGAATTGGAAGAAACATTGCAATCAGAAAAAGCTTCCTTGTACGGTGAAACCAAAAGTAGTGCAGGCGATAAATACGAAACGCAACGAGAAATGATTCAAGGTGAAATTCAACGAACCAAATCGCAATGGTCTTTAAAAAATGAGCAATTGGAATCCTTGTATGGAATTATAGCTTGGGAACAACAAGCCATTGAAAAACTCTCTAATTCTTCTAGCAATTCAATATCCTCTGAAAGCGCGGAAAACCATTCAAATCATCCGTTTAGTATCATTCGCAACGGTTCAATTGTGCAATTGATTCCTGCGATTGCTGCACCTAATTCGAACAGTAAAATGGCTGGTAATAACACCACGCCATCCCATCCCCCGAAAAATCATCCCCCAAAAGAAAACGATAGAACCTCCATTAATTCCGACGGAATGTGGCTATTCATTGGGGTGAGTTTGGGCGATATCAAAATCGGTTTACCCATTGAATCAGACTCAAGTAAAATGCCGGAACATTCGAACGCATCTGACATAACTGATTCAAAATCAACACATACATATACAACATCTTACAATTTCAAAACCTTGACCATAGAATCACCACTAGGTAAAGTTTTGTTGGGCAAAAAATCGGGCGAAACCTTCGCGCTCAACGGCAAATCATTTTTAGTTTTAAATTGTTTTTAAAAGAACATGGATTTCAAAGCATTATCAAATCTTCAAAGTCAAGCACTTCAATCGGGTGAACTACAATCCATTTCTTCAAGAAAGGAACACCTGAAACGTTTGAAAAAAACCATTCAAGAGCATGAAAATGAAATACTTAATGCTTTAAGATCCGACATGGGAAAAGGGGAATTCGAAGCATACAGTAGCGAAATTGGTTTTGTGTATCAAGAGATCACCGACGCTTTGAAAAATCTCCATAAATGGGCCAAACCCAAGCGTGTGTTTCCATCGGTTTCCTTGTTCCCATCTAGTGCAAAAATCGTGAACCAACCATTCGGAAAAACGCTTATTATTTCTCCTTGGAATTATCCATTCCAATTGCTGTTAGCCCCATTGGTTGCTGCAATTGCTGCTGGAAATACTGCTCTTTTGAAACCGTCCGAACTTACACCCAATACCTCTGCCATCCTAGTAAAAATCATTGAAAAGTGTTTCAAACCTGAAATTGTTTCAATTGTAGAAGGCGACGGGAGAACATTGATTCCTCAAATTATCGAAGATTACCGTCCCAACTTGATTTTCTTTACAGGTTCCACTCAAGTAGGTAAAATCATTTCTCAACAAGCAGCGAATTACTTAATTCCCTGCATCCTTGAATTGGGAGGCAAAAGTCCTTGTGTCGTACACAAAGATGCTAACCTCGAAGTTGCTGCGAAAAGAATTGCACTGGGAAAGTTTCTTAACAGCGGACAAACCTGCGTTGCACCCGATTATTTGCTAGTACACGAAGACATTCAAGAAAAATTCCTAACTACCTTTCAACGCGTTATCCAAGAATTTTACTACAATAATCAACATCCTTTCGACTCATCAGATTATACGCAAATTGTTAATCCATTTCATTTTAATCGATTGTTAAAACTATTAGAAGGGGTTTCTGTGGTTTTCGGGGGACGCTCTGACGAGGCTAAACGCAAAATTGAACCCACAGTGGTCAATGCCGATATATCACAACCTATTATGCAGGAGGAAATATTCGGGCCTATTTTGCCCATTTTTACTTACAACCGCATTGAGAAAATTGATTCTATCCTATCGCATCACCCCAATCCGTTGAGTTTTTACGTTTTCTCGGAGGATAATCAATTCACTGAAGAGTTAACTTCTCGACACTCTTTTGGTGGAGGATGCATCAATAACACGGTGATGCATTTGGTTGATCCTCAACTGCCTTTCGGGGGAATTGGATATTCTGGATCGGGAGCATACCATGGAAAATGGGGATTTGATGCCTTTTCACACAAAAAGAGCATTGTTAAGACGGCTTCTTGGTTTGATTTGAAACAAAAGTATCCTCCTTACACTTCAGGCTCGTTGAAAATCATCAAGTGGTTCTTGAAATAAGTAGTTCTTGAAATAAAAAACCTTACCCAAACTAAAGTTTGGGTAAGGTTTAAATAGTATTTATAACCGTGATTCGTTCTATTAATACGATTAGTATGATAGAATTTCCGCAAATTTTCTAGACACTTTATCCGCGTTAGGTAACATTTGTGCTTCCATTCCCATATTCAATGGAACAGCAGGAACATCAGCACTTCCCATAGCCTGAATAGGTGCATCCAGATAACTGAAACATTCCTGACTTAATCGACCAGCCAACGCTTGCGCAAAGCTATTGGTAATGGTTTCTTCAGTTAAAACAAGCACTTTACCGTGACGTTTTACTAAGTCAACACATGCCTCATAATCGTAAGGTGATAGCGTTCTTAAATCCAATATTTCCACTTTACCAACATGGTTTTTTGCAGCATTTAACGCCCAATAAACACCCATACCATAGGTTATTACACCCAAAGATTCTCCCATTTCCATCGATTCTGCTTCAGCCGATAATACCGTCCTTCCCTTACCAAACGGAATTACATAATCCTCTGAAGGTTCTGGTGTTTTAGCCAATTCAGTTCCCGGCACTTTGCTCCAATACAAACCTTTGTGTTCAAACATTACCACAGGATTTGGATCATAAAACGCCGATTTCATCAACCCTTTCATGTCGGCAGCTGTACTTGGATATGCAATTTTGATACCTTTAATAGGTAAAATACTGCTTTCAACCGTTCCAGAATGGTATGGACCTCCTCCACCATAAGCTCCAGTTGGGACACGAATGATACTCGAAACTGGATATTTACCCATGGATAAATAGGTACTCTTAGATAATTCGGTAACCAATTGATTGATTCCCGGCCAAATATAATCGGCGAACTGAATTTCAACGATGGGTTTTGCACCCACTGCGCTCATTCCAGCGGTACTTCCCACGATATAAGCCTCTTGAATAGGGGTATTGAAAACACGATCTTTGCCATATTTCTGTGCCAAGGTAGCTGCTTCCCTGAAAACACCTCCCAAACGATGTCCCACGTCTTGTCCGTACAACAACGCCTCAGGATGGCTTTTTAAAATTTCATCAACAGCAAATAAGGCAGCATCAACCATTACTACGGGTTCTCTTCCTTCCGGTGCACGAGTTCCTTTTTCTTCTGAGATTGGAGTAGGAGCCAACACATGATCCAACAACGTATTCGGCTGAGGATCGGCAGCATTCTTTGCTTTTTCAAAATCTGCAACCACGCGCTCATGACAATCATGAGAAATTTGATCCAACGCACTTTCGGTTTCTGCTAAACTCAATAGTAATTGCTTCAAGCGCGGCAAAGGATCCAAGCGCTCATGTTGCTCTAAATCATCGCGATACCATTCTGATCGAACTCCGCTGGTGTGGTGTCCCAACAAAGGCACTTTAACATGCACCAACATGGGTTCGCGTTTTTCCCTAACGGATTCAATGGCACGTTTCATTTCATCATAGCATTGCACGAAGTCAGAACCATTAATTCGTATTCTGCGCAATCCTTTGAAGCCCAATCCGTATTCAAAAGCATCCATGGCGCGCATTTCATCGCCAGAAGCTGAAATTCCCCAGTCGTTATCCTGAACCAAATAAATAATAGGAAGCTTGTGTAGTACAGCCATTTGCATAGCTTCAGCCACTTCGCCTTCTGTAACACTTCCATCCCCCAAAGAACAAAGAACAACAGGCTTTTCAGCGCTGGTTATTAAGTTCTGAGATTCCAAATATTTGATACCGTGAGCGGCCCCAGTAGCTGGAATGGTTTGCATTCCGGTAGCACTACTTTGGTGCGGCATTTTGGGCATATTGCTTCGATTTAACGAAGGATGGGCATAATAGGTTCTTCCGCCACTAAAAGGATCATCGGCCTTTGCCAATAATTGCAACATCAATTCGTAAGGCTCCATTCCCATAGACAGCAACATGCTTTCATCGCGGTAATAAGGATAAGCAAAGTCTATTGGTTTTAACAATAAACCAGTGGCTATTTGAATTGCCTCATGTCCTTTAGATGTGCTATGAACGTATTTAGTAATGGGCCGGTTCTCGTCGTAAATTTTGGCCATTGATCGCGCCGTTTGCATCAATTCCCAAGCCCGCAGAAGTACACTTTTATCAACCATTTAATTTACTGCAATTTTACGAAAAATTCAAGAAACATCCCTTAAAATGTTGCTTTTAAAAGAAAACCATTAAATTGCGCAGTCACTTTAAGCGACACTCGAATCTTATTTTTTAGAAATCTATGGTTAAATCGATACCCAAAGTTTTACATTTTATCTTTTTTGTCGGGGGATGTTTTTTCTTTGGACTTCAAGCACAGTCAACTGGAAATCAAACAAATAATCCCAAAAAATTAGAAAACGACACGCCCGAAATTGACCGCATTCAAGAGGTGAATATTAAGCAAAATCGCTTGAAAGAAAAGCTCAAAGAATCTCCACTAACAGTGGAAAGCATGTCGGCTCAATCCATAAAAGAAACACCTGCCTCGGACTTTTACGAAGCATTAGGGCATTTAAAGGGAGTGGATATCACAGCAGCTTCGTTAGGATTTAGAATTGTAAATACGCGAGGATTCAACTCCACTTCCCCCGTTAGAACCCTTCAAGTAATTGACGGGGTTGACAATCAAAGTCCGGGATTAAATTTCTCTTTGGGGAACTTCTTGGGGGCATCGGAATTAGACATTGCATCACAAGAAATCGTTGTAGGCGCCAGTTCAGCTTACTATGGGCCTGGTGCTTTTAATGGGGTCATTTCATTAACCACCAAAGATCCTTGGAAAACTCCTGGTTTTAGCTATAAATTCAAGGTTGGTGAACGTCAGTTGATGGAAAATTCACTGCGTTATGCGAAAGTTTGGAAAGATAAAAAGAAGCAGGATTTAGTTGCATTCAAGGGGAATTTCTACTACATGAAGGCATACGATTGGGAGGCAACCAACAGTGATCCGGTTTATCAATCCAAAGCAGGTAAAAACAATCCAGGTGGCTATGATGCCGTAAATCGCTATGGCGATGAAGTACTACGGCCGGGCGAATTTGACCAAACTTCTATATCAGGAATGTATCAAACCCCCGGATTGGGTAGATATTTCCGCAACGGTTATTGGGAAAAAGATTTGGTTGATTACAATACATATAATTTGAAGACATCAGCAACGGTGGCCCTGAAACCTTTTCGCGACAAACAAAAAGAGTTTATTTTTCAATCCAACTTTGGAATGGGGACAACTGTATACCAAGGTGACAATCGATACAGTTTAAATGATATTAAATTTTTCCAAAATCGTTTAGAATTCAAACACAACAAGGGATTCATTCGGGTTTATAACACCTATGAAGATGCTGGCAATACCTACGATGCTGTATTTACTGCACTTCTCATGCAAGAAGCTACCAAAAAAGACGACTATTGGGGGGGAGATTATCAGAATTATTGGTTGAGTAAAATAGCCGGAAAGGTCAAATCACTACCGGGTTTCCCCACATTCTTCCCCGCAGACGATACCGCATTATTTCGCAAAATGGTCAATGAGGTTCTTGCAAAGAATCAAGATAAAATTCTTCAATGGCATCAAGAAACCCGAGACAAAGCCAACCAAGCCCAGAATTTCAAAGGGTTAACTCACTTAGATCCCACATATGCACGTTTTGAACCAGGAACAGAACGATATGATTCATTGAAAAATGCCATTACTTCTCGAAAAAGTTTCGGTGAAGGCGGAAGCGGATTCTACGATAAAAGTGCATTATATAACATTCAGGCAGAACAGCGATTTACACTAAAAAAATTCAACTTTTTTACTTTAGGTGGAAGCGGAAGATTGTACACACCTAATTCTGCGGGAACCATTTTCTCAGATACAAACGGTCGTATTATTCGAAATTATGAGTTTGGAGCGTATGTGGGTTATGAGCGTAAATTCATGAAAAATAAACTGAAGTTGAACTCCACTTTCCGCGTGGATAAAAACCAGAATTTCCCCATGGTATACTCGCCTGCAGCTTCTTTGGTTTACACTCCCGATAAAATTACCTACTACCGAGTTTCCTTAAGTTCAGGAGTGAGAAATCCCACATTAGCAGATCAATATTTGTTCTACAATGTAGGACGAGCAATCCTATTAGGAAATCTAAAAGGTTACAAGAATTTGGTTACTCTAGAATCATTGAATAACTATTTTCTCCAAGCAACGCCTAGCTTATCACTACTTAAATATTTTGATGTTAAACCGGTCGTTCCCGAAAAAGTGAAGAGCATTGAATTGGGTTATAAATCATTCTTGATGCGGAACAAATTGAATCTCGACATGAGCGCATATTTCAGTATGTACGAGGATTTTATTGGTTACAAAATTGGTTATGACCCAATGATCAGCACACAATTCAATCGAATTGTTGGAGGTCAAGTTTACCGTGTTGCAACCAATGCCGAAACTACCGTCACTACCATGGGAACTTCAATTGGTTTGAATTACTTTTTTGGGGATAATTACACGGCAGGATTTAACTACAGCTTTAATCAACTCAATAAAACGGATGAAAAAGATCCCATTATTCCCGCATTCAACACTCCAAAAAACAAGTTCAACGTAAGTCTAAGCGGTAGTAAGATTGAATTAATGAAAATAAAACACCTCGCATTTAGTATGAACTACAAATGGGTACAAGGATTTTTATTTGAAGGTTCTCCTCAATTTACAGGAGAAATTAAGTCGTATGGATTACTTGATGTCATGGTTGCAAAAGAAATTCCCAAATACCACATTCAAGTTAAAGCCGGAGGCAGTAACGTGTTGAACAATCCTGTAATGCAAGTATATGGTGGACCCTACATTGGTAGAATGTTGTATTGCAGCGTTTTATTAGATCTAAATTGAATCATTTTAAATAATTGAATTTCTATTGATTAAAAATTCCATTAGAACTATAATTGAAATTAATATTTACATTTGAACTAAATTGAAAAATTATATATGTTGAAAAAATTACTTTTTGCATCTGCTTTGGTTCTAGGTTTTTCCTCTACCCAAGCTCAAAACATTCGCTTCGTAGATAACGTAGTGGATGCGAGTAAAATTTCAGTAACGAAAAATGTTACTTATGCTCAAAACTACACAGTACTTTATGGCGACATGGACACCACAAAGCCTGGACCTCAATTCATGTTAGAAAGTCTTAAAATGGATATTTATGAGCCAGCAGATGGTTCCTCAAATCGTCCATTGATTATCTATCTTCATTCAGGAAGTTTCTTGCCCCGTTATATCAACAATACACCAACTGGTGCAAAAGATGATAGTGCAACGGTAGAAATGTGTAAAGAATTCGCACGCAAAGGTTACGTAGTTGCTTCTATGGCTTATCGCCAAGGTTGGGATCCTCGTTCTTTAGATGAAACTGTTCGTAGAGGTACAATTATCAATGCAGCTTACAAAGGTGTTCAAGATCTAAGTGCTTGTATCCGTTGGTTCAAAGAGAACGCTGCTAGCTTTGGTAATACATTTGGAATCGATACAACTAAAATTTGTGCAGGTGGTCAAGGTACTGGTTCTTACATCACTTCTGCTTTCGCTAGTTTGGATCGTCAAGAGGAAATCAAAATCAATAAGTTTAGAAATCCAAATGATGGTACTGCCTATGTAAACGATGCTCTTTGGGGTGATCGTATGGGTTACGGCGGAATGGCAGGTTTTAACTATGTAAACACACCTGGTAGAACTTCAAACGCTCAAATGGTTTTTGCAATTGGCGGAGCATTAGGCGATACATCTTGGTTGGAAAAAGGTGAATTACCTATGTTGTGGTCACACTCTGTTTACGATCCTTTTGCACCTTACACAACTGGAATGGTTAACGTACCAGGTACAACCCTACAAGTAGTTGAAGTTTCTGGTGGTTACGACGTAATGAAACGTTGCGACGCATTCGGAAATACTGCACCTTTCAAAGGTAAAGTTATGGATGACTACACCCGTGCTATCAACGTTTTAAACGATGGTATTGATGGTTTGTATCCAATTGCAGGTGCACAAAACGCTTCAGGTCCTTACGAATGGTGGGATACTGCTGCTATCAAAATGTTGCCTAGACAATATTATAACGTGGATGCAATACTTGCAGGCGCTAAAGCAACAAATCCTTTAATGAGTAAGAGCAGAGCTTTAACCTTCATTGATTCTTTACAAAGATACTTCGCGCCTCGTATTGCGGTTACTTTAGGATTAGTTGACAAAGTGGGAATTGACAATGTAAACTTAGCGACAAACGTTACCGTTGCTCCTAACCCAACTGAAGGCAGATTGGTTTTACACAACAACTGGGAAAATAATGCTTTGACCAAAGTAAACGTGTTAAACATGAACGGTCAAGTTGTTAAATCATTGAGCGTTAATGGTAATCACAATGAATACCAATTGGATTTACCTGCTGGTATCTACATGATTTCAATGACTTTTGAAAACGGTGTGGGTTCTGCTAAATTGGTAGTTCGTTAATTTTTTTTTAATATCATTATACATTGATTATCAGGCACAAAAACGTCTGAAATACAATTAGAATCACTGAAAATCCCTGGCATTTGCCGGGGATTTTTTTTAATATAAATAACCTATTTTTGCAGTTTTATCGGTTAACTACTCAAAATCCATGTATTCTACACGTTCACAACTGAATTGGCCAGAAATAGAAAATGAAATCCTCAAATTTTGGGAGGAACATCATATTTTTCAAGAAAGTGTAAATCAACGACCCGCTTCTGAGTCGTTTACCTTTTTTGAGGGACCACCATCTGCGAACGGAATGCCGGGTATTCACCACGTTATGGCTCGTGCCATGAAAGACATTTTCTGTCGCTACAAAACCCTACAAGGTTTCCGTGTTGAACGTAAAGCAGGATGGGATACACATGGATTGCCCATCGAACTTCAAGTTGAAAAACGCCTTGGAATTCGTAAAGATGATATTGGAGAAAAAATTTCAGTTGCCGATTACAACAAAGAATGTCGAACCGATGTCTTGTTGTTTAAAGATAAATGGGATGAATTAACTCAACGAATTGGATTTTGGGTGGATCTTGAGAATCCCTATATAACTTATGAAAATCCCTATGTAGAAACGCTATGGGCGTTACTTAAAAAACTCTACGACAAAGGTTTTCTCTACAAAGGTTACACCATTCAGCCCTATTCACCAGCAGCTGGAACAGGCCTAAGTTCCCACGAATTGAATCAACCTGGGACCTATCAAAATGTAAAAGATACTACCATCGTTGCTCAATTTCAACGCGTAGATCAGCCCGATGAATTTTTCTTGGCTTGGACAACTACTCCTTGGACTTTGCCATCCAACACAGCGTTAGCCGTAGGTGCTAAAATTGATTACGAAACCATTCAAACATTCAATCCTTACACGGGAAATCCCGTAAAAGTAATCATTGCCGCTGCACTAAAATCCAAATATTTCAGTGCTGAAGCTGAAAATGGTGACTTCGAAAGTTATAAACCCGGCGATAAAAACATCCCCTGGAAAGTAATAAAATCTCAAAAAGGTTCAGAACTTGAAGGCATTAAGTACCACCAATTATTACCCTATGCTCAACCAGAAGATGGAGACGCATTCCGAGTGATTATCGGAGATTTTGTAAGTACAGAAGACGGTACCGGTATCGTTCACATCGCACCAAGTTTTGGAGCAGATGACTTCCGTACAGCAAAAGCCAATGGAATAGGTTCTCTTACTCTGGTTGATAAAAAAGGAAAATTTGTAGATTCTGTTACTGATTTTGCTGGTGAATATGTAAAAGAAGCCTATTTAACTGATTCCGAAAAAGAAGAGGAAAAAGTAAAACAGGGTCGCGACAAATATTTAAGTGTTGACGAACGCATTTCCATCAAATTAAAAACCGAAAACAAAGCGTTCAAGGTTGAAAAATACGAGCACACCTATCCCCATTGCTGGAGAACCGATAAACCGATATTGTATTATCCTTTAGAAAGCTGGTTTATCAAAACTACAGCCGTTAAAGATCGATTAGTTGAATTGAATAAAACCATCAACTGGAAGCCCAAGAGCACCGGTGAAGGTCGATTCGGCAACTGGCTAGAAAATTTAGTTGATTGGAATTTAAGTCGTTCTCGTTATTGGGGTACTCCACTTCCAATTTGGAGAACCGAAGATGGCTCTGAGGAGATTTGTATTGGAAGTATTGACCAACTTTCAGCTGAAATTGCAAAAGCCAACCAGAAATTGGGGTTAAATCAAGATGTAAATTATCTTACCAATGATTTACACAGACCTTATGTTGACGAAATTACGCTGGTAAGTGCTTCTGGTAAACCCATGAAGCGTGAATCAGATTTGATCGACGTTTGGTTTGATAGCGGAGCTATGCCTTATGCTCAATGGCACTGGCCTTTTGAAAATCAAGATATTTTCGAAAAGAATTTCCCTGCAGACTTTATTGCTGAGGGTGTGGATCAAACTCGTGGATGGTTCTTTACTTTGCACGCATTAGGTGTTATGCTTTTCGATCAAGTTGCATTTAAAAATGTAATTGCAAATGGTCTGGTGCTGGATAAATTCGGCAACAAAATGAGTAAGCGATTAGGTAACGCCATCGATCCGTTTACAACTGTCGACAAATATGGTGCAGACGCGGTACGCTGGTATATGGCTACCAACTCTCAACCATGGGATAATTTAAAATTCGACTTGGAGGGCGTTGCTGAGAGCCAACGTAAATTCTTAGGAACACTTTATAATACCTATTCATTCTTTGCGATTTATGCAAATATTGATAAGTACGTTTATAACGAAAATTCAGAAATTCCACTTACTGACCGTACAGAACTAGATCGATGGATATTGAGTAAACTCAATACGCTTATCGCTGAAGTTACTGAATCATTTGATGAATATGATCCAACCAGAGCTTCAAGAGCCATCGAAGAGTTTGTTGGAGAACAACTTAGTAACTGGTTTGTTCGATTATCGCGTCGTAGATTTTGGAAAGGCGAATTGAACGCAGAAAAACAAGCCGCTTACGATACGTTATACACTTGCTTGAACGAAATTTCTAAGTTGATGTCGCCCGTTGCGCCATTCTTCTCTGATTGGTTATATCAAGCAATCAACGCCCCAAAAATACAAGAACTAGCACTTCCAAAGTCGGTGCATTTAGCAGATTGGCCCAAAGTACAAACAGGTCAAATCGATCAACTTTTGGAACGCCAAATGGATAGAGCACAAACCGTTTGTTCGTTGGTGTTATCATTGCGTAAAAAAGAACGATTGAAAGTGCGCCAGCCGCTTCAAAAAATCATTATTCCCGTACTTTCCGATGAAATGCAAAACGAGTTAACTCACGTTGAATCCATCATCAAAAGCGAGGTAAATATTAAGGAAATTGAATATTTATCGGCCGACAATCAGCTGTTGGTCAAAAATATAAAGCCCAATTTCAAAACTCTCGGGAAAAAGTTGGGTCAAAACATGAAATCGCTCTCTGAGGTGGTTGCAAAATTCAACCAAGACCAAATCCGCAGCATTGAAATGAACAAATCGATTTCGGTAGTTGTTAATGGAGAAGATTTTGAGTTATTATTGGAGGATGTTGAATTAACCACCAAAGACATGCCAGGCTGGACGGTTGCGAGTTCCGCCGACACCACAGTGGCTTTGGATCTAACTATCACCGACGAATTGCTGATGGAAGGTATGGCACGAGAGTTTGTAAATCGTGTTCAAAATCTTCGAAAAGAGTTGGATTTCGAGGTAACAGATAGAATTTCAATCGCTTTCAATGGTGATGAATCCTTAATCAATGCAACAAAAACTTTTAAAGATTATATTTGCAGCGAAGTATTGGCCGACGAGATTAGGTTTGATGAAAGCATAACATCCAACGAAACGGATGTTTACGAAAAAGCCGTATTTTTGAATTTATCCAAAAAATAATTGTACATCAACACTTAGATGTATAACTTAAGAATTAGGACTTAATTACACAACCCACTAATACAGCGAAGAAGAAACCATGGAAAAGGAAAAATCACGTTACACCGATGAGGAATTAGAAGAGTTCAGAGAATTAATCATTTCTAAACTTGATTCAGCGAAAAGCGAGTTCAAAACTTTACAAGGCCAGTTGAAAGATGGAAACGAAAACGGCACCGATTCAACCAACAACAACTATTTAACTTTGGATGATGGAGCTGATACGGCCGAAAAAGAAAACCTAAATCAATTAGCTGCACACCAACTTAAATTCATTAAAAGTTTGGAAGCCGCTTTGGTGCGTATTCAAAATAAAACCTACGGAATTTGTAAAACCACAGGTAAACTGATTCCAAAAGAACGCTTACGACTTGTGCCTCATACCACACAAACGGTTGAAGCTAAAATTAAAAGATAATAGCCCACCTCCTAAAAAAAGTCAGAATTGAATTTGAATCGTGAACAAAAGAGGAATGCGTATATCGCATTTTTGACTTTAGGTGCCTTGGTTTTAATAGATCAAGTCATAAAAATTTATGTAAAAACCCATTTTATTTATGGGGAATCTTATGACCTCTTTGGCAATTGGTTCAAAATTTACTTTATTGAAAATGAAGGCATGGCCTTTGGCATGACGCTTTTTGGAGGTGGCAAAGTGGGTAAGTTAATCCTAACTTTCTTCCGGATTTTTGTTTCTATTTTTGGGATATTCTACATCCTCGAAATCATCAAACGAAATCAACCTTTATTGCTTCTAGTTTCACTTTCCATGGTACTTGCAGGAGCAATTGGGAATATCATTGATTCCGTTTTCTACGGTGTGTATTTTTCAGACATCAACGGATACATCGCTTCCTGGTTTGAAGGTCATGTGGTAGATATGTTCTATGCCCCTTTGTGGGAAGGCGCTCTTCCTGAATGGCTTCCTTTTTGGGGAGGAGAACATTTCGTTTTCTTCGCGCCTATATGGAACTTCGCAGATGCGTGCATTACAGTGGGTGTTGCTCTAATGATCCTTTTCCAAAAGTCATTCTCCTTGCCCTCTCCCTCAATCGTTTTTGAAAAAAAATCCAAAAACTTATCTGAAAGTTCAATTGTGACACCCCAGGAAACTATGGAAAGTTCCGAAAATTCTCCTGAGGGACCAATAAATTCACCCAAAACCTCCGAAAATTCCACCGAAAATCAAACAAATATTGATTGATTCCTTCTAATTCACGAAATATCCTGAACAAATGGGCTAAATTTGCAGGAATTTTCATGGAAACGAATTTAAACGAACAACAACTTCTTAGAAGACAATCCCTTGAGGAACTACGTGCGTTAGGTATTGAACCCTATCCTGCTGAATTATATCCCGTTAATACGAATTCTGAGGAAATCAAAACAGAATTCCCTAACAATCCTGATAAATTTCAAAACGTAGTCATTGCTGGTCGTTTAATGACTCGCAGAATCATGGGAAAAGCGGCTTTTGCTGTACTTCAAGACAGCATTGGCAAAGTTCAAATCTATGTGAATCGAGATGAAATCTGTCCTACAGAGGATAAAGAACTTTATAATACCGTTTTCAAAAAATTATTCGACATCGGAGACATTTTAGGTGTCGAGGGATATGTTTTCACCACACAAACCGGTGAAATTAGTATCCATGTTAAATCCATCAAATTACTTGCGAAGTGTTTAAATCCGCTCCCCCTTCCCAAAGAAAAAGACGGAGTAATATTCGATGCATTTACCGATCCTGAAGCGCGTTACAGAATGCGCTATGTTGACTTAATCGTAAACCCTCAGCACCGCGAAATCTTTTTAAAACGTACCCGCGTTATTCAAAGTTTGAGAAATACCTTCAACGACAAAGGGTACTTGGAAGTGGAAACTCCAATTTTACAAGCCATTCACGGTGGTGCGGCTGCGCGTCCTTTCGAAACCCATCACAACGCATTGGATATGAAATTGTACTTGCGTATTGCCAATGAGTTGTATCTTAAACGTTTAATTGTTGGGGGATTTGATGGCGTTTACGAATTTGCAAAGAACTTTAGAAATGAAGGGATTGACCGCACACACAATCCTGAATTTACAGGATTAGAAATCTATGTTGCATACAAAGACTATTTCTGGATGATGGATTTTGTTGAGGAAATGTTTGAAAAATGTGCCATGGATGTTAATGGTTCGACCGATGCAATAGTTGGTGAAAACACCATCAGTTTTGCCCGTCCATATCAACGTTTAACCATGGCAGAAGCTATTTTAAAGTATGGAAACTTCAACATTGAGGGGAAATCAGAACAAGAATTAGGCGATTTTGCAAAATCCTTGGGTTGTGAAGTAACTACCAAAATGGGTTATGGTAAATTGATCGATGAAATATTTAGTGCTACTGCCGAAAAACATTTGATTCAACCCACTTTCATTACCGATTATCCTATTGAAATGAGTCCTTTAACCAAAAAGCACCGTAGCAAACCCGGTTTGGTTGAACGATTTGAGTTGTTTGTAAACGGAAAGGAAATTGCCAATGCTTACACCGAATTGAACGATCCGATCGACCAAAAAGAACGATTTGAAGATCAGTTACGTTTGGCGGAAAAAGGTGATGATGAGGCGATGGCAATGGATCATGATTTTATCCGTGCCTTGGAATACGGAATGCCTCCAACGAGCGGCTTGGGTGTAGGTATTGATCGTTTAACCATGATGTTAACCAATCAAGCATCCATCCAAGAAGTATTGTTCTTCCCTCAAATGAGACCAGAAGCTTCTTTCCAACCTGGAGAATAAATCAAAATCGGAGTACTATAAATTCGGGCGAGTAGAACATACTATTGGCGATTCAATTCATATTGGTAATGAATATCTAATCGAATAATGCTGTTTTTTTATGTTGGAGATTGGTAACGACGAAATATTGGTGATGAATCGACTAATACACGCCGAAAAAGTTCAGTATTTGGTCGAAGAAATATCCTTGCCCAAAAACGTACTTATCGATATTATTCGTCAACTTTTTCACCACAGATTTATTAAAGCTGTTGACTCAAAAAACGTACAACGATTAACCATAAACGTTGATGAAATCTTGCAAACAACATTTCAATTGACCGCCAAAGGTTTTCATGAATTGGAGAATTTTATCCCCCAAAAGTAACACTGAAATCACTATAACTGATTCGGTAGTTTGATCCGTTGTGTTGAATCCTTTGTTGAAAGTTTTTCAAACCTTTTGAAACACGAATTGTTTTAAAGTATATTTGCATAGAGCGAAGAATTAAAGACTTCAACATGTCAGAAACAGCGAAAATCATTTTAGAGGGTAAAGAGTACGAACTACCAGTAATTCAAGGGTCTGAGGGCGAAAAAGCCATTGACATTTCTAACCTCCGCGGTCTAAGTGGTTATATCACATTAGATCCAGGATATAAAAATACAGGTGCAACAACGAGTACCATCACATTCCTTGATGGTGAATTGGGCATTTTGCGTCACAGAGGATATTCTATCGAAGATCTAGCTGAAAACTGTTCATTCACCGAAGTAACTTATTTGTTGCTTCATGGTGAATTGCCAACAGCTGAACAATTAGCAGATTTCGAAAGCAAAATTACTGAGCACACCCTAGTTAACGAAGGTTTGGAAGCTATGTTTAAAGCATTCCCAACCGGAAGTCACCCAATGGGACAATTGAGCTCAATGATTTCTGCCTTAAGTTTATTCTATCCAAAATCACTAAATCCACATCGTGGTGAAGATGCAATCAATAGAACAGTAATTCGTCTAATTGCTAAAATGCCAACCATTTGTGCGATGATTTATAAAAAGCGCTTAGGTCATCCTATCGTTTATCCAAATAATCGCCTGGATTACGTTACCAACTATTTGAACATGACCTTTGGTCAAGTTTCTGACCCTGACTACACTCCAGATCCCGTTATCGTAAGTGCAATGAACAAATTGCTCATTTTGCACGCAGATCACGAACAAAACTGTTCTGCAAGTACAGTTCGTGTAGTTGGTTCTTCTCAATCAAACCTATACAGCAGTATTTCTGCTGGTATCAATGCTCTTTGGGGTCCATTACACGGTGGAGCCAACCAAGAAGTACTTGAAATGTTGGAATTGATTAAAGAAGATGGTGGAGACGTTACCAAATTCATCAACAAAGCAAAAGATAAAAACGATCCTTTCCGTTTGATGGGATTCGGTCACCGCGTTTACAAAAACTTCGATCCTCGTGCTAAAATCATTAAAAAAGCAGCGGATGATGTATTAGAAAAATTAGGCGTGAATGATCCTGTTTTGGAAATTGCTAAGAAATTAGAAGAAGTAGCATTGAACGATCCTTACTTCATCGAACGTAAATTATTCCCTAACGTGGATTTCTACTCAGGAATTATTTATCGTGCACTCGGTTTCCCAACCGACTTCTTCACCGTGTTGTTTGCTTTGGGACGTTTACCAGGTTGGATTAGCCAGTGGCAAGAAATGCGTCGCGACAAAGAACCAATCGCACGTCCTCGTCAAATTTACACTGGCGAACCCCCACGTGCATTTGTTCCTATGAGTCAGCGCAAATAAGCTATTATATTTCACGTTCGAAAGCTGTCCTTTCGAACTATACTACTCCTGATTGAACGGTAATCCCAAGGAATTTTCCCTAAAGACCGTTCAAATCAGGAGTTTTTTTTTGAACCATTATTCAACTTATTGGTTAATTATTCAGGTTCGGTTTAATGGTTGTTACTCGAAATATTTTTATTAATGTGTTGATTTAGCCATTTTCGATTGAACTACATTATCGCTTCAATTCGATCAGGAACCGACGTTTACCGACTATTTATCGCCGTTTACCTACATTTTCTCAACTTAAAACACAACCTCAGTAAATTTGCACCTTCAAATGCTCCCGATGCACCGAAAACAACTCGTTCTGATTACCATTTTTCTGATTTTATCTAATCAGATTTGGGCACAAAAAGTTACTATTAGTGGATTTATTAAAGATAAATCCTCAGGCGAAACACTTTCTGGAGCCACAATTCAACCCCAAAACTCAAAAGAAATTGCAAAAACCAATAGTTATGGGTTTTATTCACTTTCTCTACCTGTGGGTAAACAGATTATCGAAATCAATGCCGATGGCTTTAAAGAGATCTCCACTGAATTAGATCTAAATAAAGACCAAACCTTGAACTTTTTACTTGAACCTGCCGCTGAATCTATTGAAGCAGTCGACATTCGAGCAAAGAAAAATGATAATGTAAAAAAAATTGACATCTCCACTCAAAGCATTTCTGGCCGCGTTATTAAAAAAATACCCGCCTTTCTAGGTGAAGCTGACGTGATCAAAAGCATTCAATTGCTCCCCGGTGTTACAACAGTGGGTGAAGGTGCTTCTGGATTCAATGTTCGTGGGGGTGGAATTGATCAAAACTTGGTGTTAATGGATGATGCGCCTGTATTTAACAGTGCCCATTTGTTTGGCTTCTTCAGTATCTTCAACCCCGACGCTGTTAAAGATGTTCAATTGATTAAAGGTGGAATCCCCGCTAATTACGGTGGACGACTAAGCTCTGTACTTGATGTAACTACCAAAGATGGTAATAATCAAAAATATCAAGCGAATGGAGGTGTTGGAACGATCTTTAGTCGTCTTACATTGGAAGGCCCTTTAGTCAAAAACAAAGCCAGTTTTCTAGTGTCTGGCAGAAGAAGTTATATCGATGTTTTAGCAAAACCCTTTTTGTCAAATGGTTTGGAGGACTCAAGATTCTACTTCTACGATTTGACTGCTAAAGTTAATTATGCAACTCAAAAGGACAAGTTTTTCCTATCCACTTACATTGGGGATGATCTTTTTTATGCAGCCAATGCTTTTGGTGTTAAATGGGGAAATAGCACAGCAACAGCTCGATGGAATCACGTTTACAACAAAAAATTATTCTCTAACGTTACCTACTTCTATAGTCGTTATCGCTATAATCTTGAATTTACCAATGGCGGTGGTGATTTATCATTCAATTGGACTTCCTATATTTACAATAACAGTTTAAAAGCTGATTTTAAATATTACCTGAATTCAAAGAACGAGTTAGGTTTCGGTGGAACTAGTACATATTATACTTTGCGTCCTGGCGATGCTACCGCTACGAATCCTACTACGGGTAAAGTTTCTTTTTCTCTACCGAATAAATATGCGCTTGAAAATGCCATTTATATCACAGAAGATTATAATACAAATGGCCGACTTTCTATTCGCGCAGGTTTGAGAATCAGCCAATTCTTATATCTTGGAAAAGGAAACGTTTATACCTATAGCGAACCATTTGCTGAGGGCCAAAGACGTTTCGTTGATTCTACTTGGCAAGCTGGAAATAACGAAGTCATTGCCAGCTATATCAATCCAGAACCCCGTATTGGATTTAAGTATCAACTCACTAAAAAAACTTCCATTAAAGGAGGTTACAACCGAATGGTGCAAAATCTTCACTTAATTTCCAATACAGCAGCTAGTGTTCCTTTTGACGTTTGGACACCTTCTACCAACAACATTAAACCCGAAATTGCCGACCAATACACCATTGGATACTTCAAAAACTTTAGAATTGGTAAACAAGAGTTTGAAAGCTCGGTTGAAACCTATTACAAAGACATGCTAAACCAAGTTGACTACGTTGATGGAGCCAATTTATTGCTAAATCAATACTTAGAAGGTGAATTGATAAACGGAATTGGAAGAGCTTATGGTTTGGAAATGTACATCAAAAAAAGTACAGGTAAATTGACGGGTTGGGTAAGTTATACCTTGGCTCGAAGCGAAAGAAAATCCCCCGGAATCAACGACAATGAATGGTATGCTAGCCGATTCGACCGACTACATAACCTATATGTTGTGGCGCAATACCGCCTCAATGATAAGTGGGATTTTGCAGCTAACTTTGTACTAAGCTCAGGAACTCCTACTACTTTTTATACAGGACAATATACTGTTCAAGGCTACACCGCTCCCGACGCCGGAACCAATGCCCGAAACAACGTTAGAAACCCTGCTTATCATCGTCTAGACTTAGCTGCAACCTACACCGTTAAGAAAAAAGGCAAGTGGGAAACCAATTGGGTTTTCTCGGTTTATAACGCTTACAGCAGAAGAAATCCTTTCTCCATTTATTTCGACACGGACTATCAAAATACTGGCATGAATAAGGCCATCCAATTCAGTGTGATTGGATCCATTGTTCCAGCCATTTCTTACAATTTTAAATGGAATTAATCGAATTAAAATCAATTTACTCATTCCATTAGTACAAATTTTAACCCAATGAAATCAATTAATTCTAACCAATTCCACCATAATATGAGCCGAGTTAAATCGCTTTACGTCGCATCTGTCTTACTTCTTTTCGGGGGATTCTTTTCCTCTTGCGAAGACGTTATAGAAGTGAACGTGGAGCAAAAACAGGTCAAACTCGTTATCGATGCGTTTGTAAACACCATGGATACCGTTCAATCCATTCGTTTAACTCAAAGCATCCCTTATTTTGCAGTACCTGGAACGGAACCAGCAGTTAAAGATGCTACTGTATTAATTGCAGATACATCCAACTTTAAGATCTTCCCTTTTGTTCATACGCAAGATGGTATCTATCAGTGGAAACCCAATAAAAACACAGGCGATACTTTTGTTGTAGGAAGAAATTACGCCCTGTTGATAATCCAAGGTGGAGATACATTTGTAAGCGTTTCTCGATTAAATCCCACTGTTTCGAAATTCGACAGCTTAAGAACCGTTCCCCAAGAAGGCAATGGCCCTCCATTTGCTGGTCCAGGAAGATATCTAGAAATGTTTGCCGATGATTTACCCGGTTATGGAAATTACTATTGGATTAAAACGTTTAGAAATGATACGTTTTTAGGTGAAACCAATGAATTAAATATTTCTCAAGATGTTGGAAACAACGGCGGACCTGCAGCGGGCGGACTATTTATTTATCCCATTCGCTTCCAAGGCGTTAATCAATTTTTACGCCCCTACCGCGATGGCGAAAAAGTACGTGTTGAAATCCATTCAATTACCATGGAAACCTACTTTTGGTTCCAACTTCTGTTGAATGAAAGTAATAATGGTGGACTGTTTTCAACCCCACCGGTAAATATTCGTTCGAATATTGTTGCTTTCAATCGAAACAGCAAACGCGGCCTAGCCGGCTTCTTTTGTATGAGTGATGTGGTTCAAAAAAGCCTAGTTATTCGGGAATAGCCTCTTTTAGCTTCTTTTTCAACACCTCTAGTTCGTCTCTTAATCGAGCAGCATCCATAAACTCCAAATTCTTGGCTGCCTTTTGCATATCTTTCTCGGTTTTCTGAATAGCTTTTTCGAGGGATGTCTTATCCATGTATTTTAATACCGGGTCAGCTACTAACAACGCTTGCTGCTCTTCATTAAATTGATATGCTTGTCCTGGATTATCGGTATGTGCGGCATCTACAACCGAAGTTTGTCTGAAAATTTCTGATTTTGACTTCAATACTGTTTTAGGCGTAATCCCATGATCCTGATTGTACGCCATTTGTTTTTCTCTCCTGCGATTGGTTTCCTCAATGGTAATTTGCATGCTCTTGGTCATTTTATCTGCATACATAATCACCTTACCTCGATCATTTCGGGCAGCACGTCCAATGGTCTGAACCAAACTTGTGACAGATCTTAAAAAGCCTTCTTTGTCCGCATCCATGATGGCTACTAAACTCACTTCGGGCAAATCCAAACCTTCCCTCAATAAGTTTACTCCTATTAATACATCGATGCCACCTAAACGCAAATTGCGTAGAATTTCCACGCGATCCAACGTTTTCACTTCGGAATGTATGTAACCCACTTTAATTCCCAATTTGGCTAAATACTTCGTGAGTTCCTCGGCCATACGCTTGGTTAATGTGGTTACTAAAACCCTATCTCCCATTTCCACACGTTCATCAATCTCGCCTATTAAGTCATCTACTTGAGTATCAAGTGGGCGAACTTCAATCACCGGATCCAACAAACCGGTTGGACGAATCAGTTGTTCCACCACCACACCTTCAGATTCACGAATTTCAAAATCTGAGGGCGTTGCGCTCACGTAAATGGTTTGATTAACCATATTTTGAAATTCTTCAAATTGCAACGGACGATTATCTAATGCCGCTGGTAACCGGAATCCATATTCTACCAAGTTGATTTTACGACTTCTGTCTCCTCCGTACATGGCACGTATCTGTGGCATGGTTACATGGCTTTCATCCACAACCAAAAGGTAATCTTTGGGGAAGTAATCCAATAAACAGAAAGGACGTTCACCAGGTTTTCTGCGATCAAAATAACGAGAATAGTTCTCAATACCGTTACAATATCCCAGCTCACGAATCATTTCCAGGTCAAAATTCACCCGTTCCTCTAATCGCTTTGCTTCTAAATGCCTTCCTTGTTGAATAAAGAACTCCATTTGAAGAATTAAATCATCTTGGATTTCATGAATTACTTTCTCCAGTCGGTCTCTAGGAGACACATAAATCTGAGCAGGATAAATAGCACAGTCCAAAAGGGCATCTATTTTTCGCCCGGTCTCGGGCTCGAAACTGTATATTTCTTCGATTTCATCCCCAAAAAAAGAAATCCGATAAGCAAAATCATTGTAAGCCAAATGAACATCAACGGTATCGCCTTTAACACGAAAGGTTCCTCGTTTGAATTCCATGGTAGTACGGCTGTATAAACTTTCCACCAATCGATAAAGCAGTTGTTGTCGCGAAATTCGCATTCCTTCATTCAAACGAATGATGGTGTTTTCGTAATCGGATGGATTTCCTGCACCATAAATACAACTCACGCTGGCTACCACGATTACATCTCTTCGCCCTGATAGCAAAGTTGAAACCGTTTTTAAACGCAATTTTTCAATTTCATCGTTGATACCCAAATCTTTTTCAATGTATGTATTGGTAGTTGGAATAAATGCTTCCGGTTGGTAATAATCGTAATAACTCACGAAATACTCGACTGCATTATTGGGAAAGAATTGTTTGAACTCTCCGTATAATTGGGCTACCAGTGTTTTATTGTGACTCAAAACCAATATGGGACGTTGCGTTTGTTGTACCACATTTGCAATGGTAAAGGTCTTACCCGATCCCGTTACCCCCAATAGGGTTTGTACAGGGTGTCCGGTATTAACTCCTTCTACTAACTGTCGAATGGCCTCTGGTTGATCTCCAGTGGGTTGAAACGGCGATACTAACTCAAAATCCGGCATATCTTCTCTAAATAATTCTTTCAAAGTTACGTATCTTTGCAGTAATGCAAGTTGTGGCAAATAAATCAGAAGAACTAACCAAAGAAGAGTTCATTTCTCAGGTATTAAACGATTATAAAATTGCATTCCAAAGCCGCCAAGCTTCTCTTATTGGTCGTAAGGAAGTTTTAACAGGAAAAGCAAAATTTGGAATTTTTGGCGACGGAAAAGAAGTAGCGCAAATCGCCATGGCCAAAGTATTTGAACATGGTGACTGGAGAAGTGGTTATTACCGCGATCAAACCTTCATGTTTGCTAAGGGACTTTCCGACGTTCAGAAGTTCTTTGCACAACTATATGCTCACACCAATGTAGAGAAAGAACCTGCTTCTGGTGGACGAAGCATGAACGGACACTACGCTACCCGTTTTTTGGATGACCAAGGAAACTGGTTGAGTCAAACCGACAAATACAATGTGAGTGCTGATATTTCTCCAACCGCAGGTCAAATGCCTCGTTTGTTGGGATTGGCATTAGCATCTAAACTATACAAAGAAAACCCCGATTTACACGCTTTAACACAGTTTTCAAACAAAGGAAACGAAATTGCTTTCGGAACCATTGGAAACGCTTCAACTTCTGAAGGTATTTTTTGGGAAGTAATGAATGCAGCTTGCGTAATGCAAGTCCCCATGTTAATGAGTGTTTGGGATGACGGATACGGAATCTCCGTTCCAGCAAAATACCAAACTGCAAAAGAATCCATTTCGGCTATCATGTCGGGTTTTCAAACCAACGACCAAGGTGTTGGTATGGAAATTTTCACAGCCAGAGGATGGAATTATGCCGAATTGTGCAACGTTTATAAACAAGCAGCTGAAGTTTGTAGAACCAAACACACCCCTGTTTTAGTGCATGTTACTGAAGTTACTCAACCTCAAGGACACTCCACTAGTGGAAGTCACGAACGTTACAAAACCAAAGAGCGTTTGACTTGGGAAACGGAATTTGATTGTCTTGTCCAAATGAAAAAATGGATGATTGAAAATCAAATTGCATCTGAAAGCGACATTGAAGCTTTAGAAAAATCATCCCTCGAAGAAGTAAAAACCATGCAAAAACAGGCGTGGATTGATTTTACTTCAGAAATCAAAATAGATATTCAAGAATTCGCAGGAGTACTGCAAGGGTTAATCTCATTGCAAGTTGCACCCGAAGCATTGAGTTCAGTTAAAAATGATTTGTTGCAAATTTCCGATCCAATTCGAAGAGATTTGGGTAATGCAATTAATAAATCATTAAGAATTACCTTGAATTGCACCGCAGCTCAACGTCAACCTCTACTTGATTACTATAAAAAGTTTTTAAACGATAATCACGATCGCTATTCTTCGCATTTACATAGCCAAAGTGCTGAAAATGCATTGAATGCGCCTGTAATTCCAGCAGAATATACCGACGAAATTACCGATGGTTACATGGTGGTTCGTGCATGTTTTGAAACCAATATGGAGCGAGATCCTCGCATTTTTGCATTCGGAGAAGATGTCGGTAAAATTGGTGATGTAAACCAAGGTTTTTCTGGATTACAAGAAAAATTTGGTGAATTGCGTGTTACCGATAAAGGTATTCGCGAATGGAGTATTCTTGGTGAAGGAATTGGCGCTGCGATGAGAGGTTTACGTCCCATTGCAGAAATTCAATACTTAGACTACTTGTTGTATGCATTGGAACCCATGAGCGATGATTTAGCTACCTTGCAATATCGCACAAAGGGTGGACAAAAATCGCCAGTTATTGTTCGTACTCGCGGACATAGATTGGAAGGAATTTGGCACTCAGGTTCACCCATGGGAATGATCATTAATGCCGTTCGCGGTATGTACGTTTGCGTTCCCCGTAACATGACCCAAGCCGCTGGTATGTACAATACCTTGCTAAGAAGCGACGAGCCAGCATTGGTTGTTGAATGTTTGAATGGTTATAGAAGCAAAGAAAAAATGCCTAAAAACATCGGTGAATTTACCGTGCCTTTGGGAGTTCCTGAAGTATTGCGTTTTGGGGAAGATGTTACATTGGTAACTTATGGATCTAACTGCAAATTAGCTGCAGATGCCGTTGATCAACTTTTCGAAGTAGGCATTCGTGTTGAATTAATCGATGCTCAAACCTTGTTGCCATTCGATATCAAACACACCATTGTGGAAAGTCTGAAGAATACCAATCGTTTAGTTGTTCTGGACGAAGACGTTCCCGGTGGAGCAAGCGCATTTATCCTTCAACAAATTTTAGAAACTCAAAATGGCTACAAATACTTGGATTCAGCACCGGTTACTTTGACTTCTAAAGCCCACAGACCCGCTTATTCGAGTGATGGAGATTACTTCTCTAAACCATCTGTTGATGATATTTTCAATACCATCTATCAAATGATGCATGAAGTAGATCCAACTCGTTGGCCAGCTTTACTGTAATAGTCGCCAAATGTTAATTCAATCTGCTGTTTAAATTATTGAAATTCAAATAATTAATTTCTTTCAACTATATTCTTTATTGTTCTTTAAATTTTTCAGGTAATCCTCCACTATGCAAACCCACACCATTCCTGATTTGTTAAGATTAAGTGGTTTAGAACCATTTACTCTAACAAATACCACCAATTTCGTAAACATTGGCGAGCGTACCAATGTTACGGGCAGTAAGGCTTTCGCTAAACTGATTTTAAATGGTGATTATAACGCGGCGTTAGATGTTGCCAGACAACAAGTTGAAAATGGTGCACAAATCATTGATATCAACATGGATGAAGGAATGTTGGATGGTGTAAATGCCATGACAACATTTTTGAATTTAATTGCATCCGAACCGGACATTGCTCGTGTTCCAATTATGCTTGATTCTTCCAAATGGGAAGTTCTAGAAGCGGGATTAAAATGCCTACAGGGCAAAGGAATTGTTAACTCCATTTCGTTAAAAGATGGAGAAACTGAGTTTATTCGAAAAGCAAAATTGGTTAAACGCTATGGTGCTGCTGTAGTGGTTATGGCGTTTGACGAAGTTGGACAAGCGGACAGTTTCCAACGCAAAATCGAGGTTTGTAAACGCAGCTACGATATCTTAGTAAATCAAGTTAAATTCAATGCACAAGATATTATTTTCGATCCCAATATTTTAACCGTTGGAACGGGTATTGACGAGCACAATAACTACGCGGTTGACTTTATTGAAGCTACTCGCTGGATCAAACAAAATCTTCCCGGTGCAAAGGTTTCAGGTGGAATATCCAATATTTCTTTCTCTTTCCGGGGAAATAATGCCGTGCGTGAAGCCATGCACTCAGCATTTCTTTACCATGCCATCAAAGCCGGTTTAGACATGGGTATTGTGAATGCCGGTATGATTGATGTTTACGAAGAAATCCCAAAAGAACTCCTTGAAAAAATTGAAGACGTTCTCCTAAACAGAAGACCCGACGCCACTGAAAACCTGATTTCCTATGCTGAAACCGTAAAAAGTAAAAAAGCAGATAAAGTTGAAACCCAAGAATGGCGCAATTTACCCGTTGAAGAACGACTAAAACACAGCTTGGTTAAAGGAATTACTGAATTCATTGACCAAGATACCCAAGAAGCACTTGATAAATTAGCAGATCCATTAAGCGTAATAGAAGGCCCTCTTATGGCCGGAATGAACTATGTGGGTGACTTATTCGGAGAAGGTAAGATGTTTTTACCTCAAGTGGTGAAAAGTGCCCGTGTAATGAAAAAATCAGTGGCGTACCTTCAACCCTTTCTGGAAGCACAAAAAGCACAATCCACTGAAAGCAGAACCCAAGGCAAAATTCTTCTTGCAACCGTAAAAGGCGACGTTCACGATATCGGAAAAAACATTGTGGGCGTAGTTCTTGCTTGCAACAACTATGAAATTGAAGACATGGGCGTTATGGTGCCTGCCGATAAAATTCTCGCTAGAGCCCGCGAATGGGGTGCGGATATCATTGGATTAAGCGGACTTATTACACCTTCCCTCGACGAAATGGTGCACGTAGCGTCTGAAATGCAGCGTTTAGGAATGAAACAACCTCTTCTTATTGGAGGCGCTACTACTTCACGTGTGCATACTGCCGTAAAAATTGCCCCGAACTACCAATACCCCGTAATACATGTTACCGATGCGAGTCGTTCAGTACCCGTTGCTGGTCAACTGTTAAATCCAGATACCTACCAAGATTTTGCGACCAAACTGAAAGATGAATACACCGAATTAGCCGAAAATCACGCTAAACGACAAGCGGCTAAAGATTTGATTCCCTACGAAGAAGCTTATAATAATCAATGGAACTTCGACGGTCAGGTTCGCAAACCGAAACAAATTGGTTTTCATCAAATTACAGACATTGGAATCTCAACACTAAAAAATTATATCGACTGGACTCCCTTCTTCCAAACATGGGAACTTAAGGGAAAATACCCCGATATTTTCGAAGATCCATACGTAGGTGAAGAATCTAAAAAACTCTTCAACGACGCCACAGCTATGTTGGAACAATGGGAATCGGAAAACTCCATTGATTGCAAAGCAACCTACTTTGTACTGCCCGTTCGACGTTGTCACGATGATTGTGGTGTTTATGAAGATGAAGCTGCTACCAAACATTTGGGCAACTTTCACTTCCTACGTCAGCAGCGAAAAATGTCGTCAGGTGTGCCGAACTTATCGTTAGCTGATTATTTAAACCCTGAAGACATCGACTACCTAGGTGGTTTTGCAGTAACTTCCGGTATCGGTTTGGATAAAATTGTGGCCCATTTTGACGCCAACCACGACGACTATAACAGCATTTTAGCTAAAGCACTAGCCGATCGTTTAGCGGAAGCGTATGCAGAATATTTGCACGAACATATTCGTAAAGATTTCTGGGGATATTCTCCTGAAGAAAACCTCTCAGTTAACGACTTAATTCGTGAAAATTATCAAGGAATTCGTCCTGCTCCGGGTTATCCAGCATGTCCCGATCATACCGAAAAGAAATTCTTATTTGAACTTTTAAACAAGCATTTCGATACTTCTATTGAATTAACAGAAAGCATGGCTATGTGGCCTGCATCCAGTGTAAGTGGTTGGTTCTTTGCTCATCCAGAATCTAAATATTTCGGACTAGGCAAAGTTCAAAAAGATCAAATCGAGGATTATGCTCGTCGCAAGAAAATGGATGTTAAAGAAGTCGAACGTTGGTTGAGCCCTGTTTTGGGGTACTAAAACCCGACAGAACCTTAAATTTAAGTTCTTTCCTAACCTTTTATTTAAACGGATTACTATACGCCGGATTAACAATAAATACTGAATCCGTCATGGTTCTCAAGTAGGCTACCAAGTCGTCCTTTTGCTGTTGAGATAAATTCAATTGAACACCGCCGTGTGCACTCATTTGAGGATGAATATTCGGGTGATTAAAATTCACACCCGTTGAATAATGTTCTACAACCTCTTCCAATGTATTGAAACGACCATCGTGCATATAAGGAGCTGTAAGTGCAATGTTCAACAATGAAGGAGCTTTGAATGTGCCTAAGTCTTGAGCGCGATTCGTAATTCCCCCAACACCTTTGTCAACTACTGGACCTTCCAAACCATTAGAGGCAATTCCGCCCATCAATGGGTTTTGTTGTTGAGCCATTTCTCCTCCATGACAATGGAAGCAATCCGCGCCTTTTGTTTTTCCTTGTGCATCAAAATCAACCAATCCATTAAATATAAAAGCCCCTCTAAGTTCAGAGGGATTCAACAAGTGAGAATTTGTGCCAGGGAAAAATTGATTAAATCGAGAGTCTTTACTAACTATGGATAGCAGAAACTGCTCCATTGCTTTTGACATTTCCAAAATATTGGGTTCCGAATTGAATGCCTTTTTAAAATACTCAATGTATTTCTGATTTCGACGTAATCGGGTTTCCAACAAAGGCAATGTCATGGCCATTTCATTGTGTGCTTGAATCGGTTCAAATACCAAATCTCTTAGTGTATTTACACGTGCGTCCCAAAAGAACTTTCGAGAATAAGCCATATTGAATAAACTGGGAGCATTGCGACCTGTTTTCAATCCAAAAACACCATTGCTCAATCGGGCAGGATCTGCAAATGCGTGTTCTTGAAGGTGACAAGAACTACAACTGACGCTAGAATCAATGGATAGAACGGGATCGTAAAACAACATTCTTCCCAAGTAAATTCCCTCAACGGTGAAAGGGTTATCGGCAGGAAGAACAGGCATCCCAAAATCAGATGGAAAAATATCAGATGGACTAACTGGGGTCGGTTTATAAGCTGAATTATTATTTTTCGTGGGATCTTCTTCCTCACGGCATGAGAACATTAAAATACTCACTGCTCCAATAAGCCAAATCTTATTAAAACCAGATTTCCAATTCATACCTAGCATCATCATGTTTTGAAATTCAATTTACAATTAAACTACAGGCAAAAAAGTAATATAAATCACATTTTGCCTTTTCCTTTTTTATTTTATGTCAGCCACTTCGAAAACACCACTTTGCATGTTCTCAAGGATTTTCTCCATCAACTGAAATTCCAATGTTCCTTCAGAATGTGAAACCGATTTCGTCTTTAAGGCAATTTCGTTAGGGAAACTAAAGAAACGCTCAGAATGCATATTAATTGTAGCTGTTTTAGACGTTTTTTCGATGCTGAATGTAAATGGTAGCGAATAATTACGAACTAAAGGCATAGTAGCAGTATGAAAACTAAATCCTTTCGAAGAACTTCCCGCTGCGGTATCTTTAAATAAACCGTCCAAAGCGTGGAAAATATATCCACCAGACCAACCCCAATGCATACCATTCAAATTCGGGTTCAATGGATGTTCTGCTGGCCATTTACTTGGATCACCGTGATTTACCGCAGAATCCAATCCAATAGTAAAAGAAATACCTTTGTAGTTACCCGCAGGAATTCCTTTGTAGGTAAACTGTGTTCTTCTGCCTCGAACACTAATCCACTGATAACCATCTCCCAAATGAACCGTATCTCCATTTTCTTTGATTAACGACAAATGTGAAACAATGAAAGCCCAATTGGTTATATCCATCAACTCACCAGCCGATTTGGGAGAAAGCGTATTTGTGCCTAACGCTGGTAACGCTTGACCATTTATTAAACCCACCCAATTCATGGTGAATTCTACAGGCTTATTGTCTACTGGAGGATCAACCGGTTTTTTCTCGCAGGAGGAGATGGCTAAAACACCTAAGATGGCCACTACACTTAATAACTGAATTTTTTTCATAACTATTCGGATTTAATCCACTTCTTCAAATATACTTTATTATCTGAATATACCTTCAGGATATATGTTCCTGATGACAATGAACTTACATCTATTATTGCATTCTGATAAGCAACATTACTTTCATTTGCTCTTAAAATGGTTTGACCCAAGAGTGAAACTACTTCCACTTTTTTAATATCAGGATTTCGAGATTTTACATTCAATACACCCCTATTTGTAGGATTTGGGTATAGAACAATATGATCTTCTTCAATTTTTCCCAGATTCATACCCCCTATAGCCGTTTTTGCTAAAACAGTTACATTGGGATCAAAAACAGCCGTATCCGCATCAAAATTTAGATAAAATACATATTCCTCGTTTAGTTTTTTGGGGATAAACGTACGTAACTCTTCTTCGCCCGTAAGTGTATTATAGAACAAAATTGGAATCGAAATTTTCCAGAACGGAACCGTGGGATTTGAAGGGGTTTGCTCGATTTTTACCGTCATCTTTGATCCACTTTGTTCCCAGTTAATTTTAAGATAAGGGAAACCATCACCTTCGTACCATTGCTTGAAAAACTCACGCAAATCTTGCCCTGAAACCGACTCCATAATCAAACGAAACTGTTCTGTGGTTGAAAAACCAGCAAGTTTTCGATTGTTTAGGTATTGTCTGCATCCCTCGAAAAACAAAGAATCACCCAAACGAACTCGCAACATGTGCAATAACCAGGCACCTTTTCGATACGTCAACCTTCCATTGAATAGCTGATTTACCGACGAAGTATCTTTGGGTTTAATCGAACCATTCGGATCCGCAGTTATATCTGCACGCGTTCCGCGCATTTTATCGCGAAAGGTCTTTTTGTCATAAATATATTCGTAAGCTACTGATGTCAAATACGTTGCAAATCCCTCATTTAACCACAGGTCATTCCAAGAACCGCAAGTAACTAGATCTCCAAACCATTGATGTGCCAGTTCATGTGCCGTTAAATCGAAGGAGAAATTCACCATGAAACTCATGGTTTGATGCTCCATCCCCCCGCCCCAAGTAAATTGAGCATGTCCATATTTCTCATTCATAAACGGATAAGGAATGAATAAACTATCGAATAACCTCAACATGGGCAAAACCCGTTTCGCTTCAACCTGAGAAGTTTGAAGAAACTGCGGGAACACATAATTCAAAACCGGCAACGAATCCGACTTACCATGAAATTTTGCATAATCTGTAAATTCAGCATAGTTCGTTACTGCAATGGCAACTAAATAGGTGGCCACAGGATGTCTATGTTTCCAATAATGAACAGACTTATCTGGATTTGTAGTATCAACATGCACCAACAAACCATTGCTACCCACTTTAAAGTCGCGAGCCGTTTCTACGATAATATCAATAGAATCAATTTTATCAGAAAGTGTTTGCTTACAAGGCCACCAGAATGGTGCTCCATAGGGTTGACTCAAGGTATGAATAATGGGTCCAGAAGCATGTGCATCGTAGGTGTACGCTCCAAAACCACCTGGAATACTGGCCGGATTGCCGTTGTAATAAACAGTAAATGAATCCTTGTCGCCAACATTCCAAATTCCGTTCTTAAAAACAAAAACCTTGTTTCCTTTGCGTTCGTAGCGTGTGGGTACACCTCGATATAAAACGCTATCAACAGTTAAATCGGCAATTAAATCGAAGGCGAGTGAATCGTAATTGCCACCCGTAACTTCAAATGAAAACAAGACATTTCCAGCAATATTGGAGTTCAATTTTGGATTTAATTTCCAATTACAACGATGGTATTGAATATCGTAACCATGAAAATTTACCGCTCCTGATCGTTTTCTCACTTTCAGCAATGATTCCAAATGCTGCTTTTCTGCACAAATTATATCATCATTAATTTGAGCAGAAATAGGTAAAATCCAAACAGCCAAGAAGATTAGAATCCAACGCATCTTACAAATTTCGCATTTAAATCCAAATAACACATCCCTTCAACGCATTTTCCATTATTTTCAACGAATTTTGCACTGTGAAATATACTTGGTTACCCGTTTTCATCATCGTTCTACTTGGTTGTATTTGGGGAAGTTCATTCATCCTCATGAAATACGGACTGGCCGTTTTTTCACCACTGCAAGTAGCAGGTACACGTTTAGTAGTTGCTGGGGCCGTTTTATTGCCCTGGGTTATCAAGTATTCCTTTGTGAAACCCCTAAAAGGTCACGCTAAAACCCTCAAATTCCCTGATTACTTTTGGCTTTTTGCCAGCGGTGTTCTCGGAAATGCCATTCCCGCATTTTTATTTTCAACGGCAGGTCGTTTAATTCCGTCCGGACTTTCTGGAATTTTAAACGCTTTCACCCCTATGTTTACTCTGCTTTTTGCATTTTGGGTGTTCCGCGAAAAACTCGATAAACCGGGAATCATCGGCGTAGTACTTGGACTTGCCGGCGCCATATTTTTATTCGCACCCAGTTTGCTTCATTACGGTGAACCCATTTCCCTCCTCGGCTCATTAATGCCCCTTGCCGCTGCCATGTTGTATGGTTTGAATATCAACATAATCAAGCACAAATTGGGACATCTTCCCGCCATGGTAAAAACCGCTTATCCCTTTGTTTTCGTGGGAATTTTATACACGGGTTTACTCTGGTACACCGATTTTTTCAACGCTTGGGACCTACACCCTGGTGAATTAAAACTATTCGAAAGTCGCGGAGTAATTAGTGCCAACACTGCATTCTTTTACCTGTTTATTTTGGGTTTCTTGGGAAGTGCGGTCTCCATGATTTTGTTTAACTATATCATCAAACACGTTTCACCTTTAGTAGCTTCAACCAATACGTTTATCATTCCTGTTACGGCCGTTATGTGGGGTTTTGCAGATAATGAATCTTTAACTTGGAATGTTTTTGTGGGGATGCTCTTCCTTTTAGCCGCTGTTTTTATTATCATACGCAAACCCAAAATTTAACTTCTGATTTCATTACATTTGTGTAAATGAACTTCTCAAGTATTTTTAATCCATCAGAATTTATCCAATCAGATAAAGCTCAAAATGAAATTGTAAGTAAGGCTATCAATAGTCCGTTCAACAATTTAGGAATACCAGAATTAATACCTTCTGCAAGTTCAGGATTAAATTCCATTTTCAATACCGATACACCCCGTCATAATAATTATAGTCCCGTAGATGCTCAACTTCTTACCCAGTTCCATGAGGTGAATGAAGAAAGTTATCACACTATCTGCGCAAAAGCAGAAGAAGCGGCTAAAATTTGGAAGAATTGGCCCGCTCCTAAACGCGGTGAAATTGTTCGACAAATTGGAAATCAACTTCGAGTGCATAAACAAGCTTTGGGAGAATTAGTGAGCTACGAAATGGGTAAAAGTCTGCAAGAAGGTCTCGGTGAAGTTCAAGAAATGATTGATATATGCGACTTTGCAGTGGGTTTGTCTCGTCAATTGCACGGACTCACCATGCACAGTGAACGACCCGACCACCGCATGTATGAACAATGGCATCCGTTGGGTGTAATTGGTATCATATCCGCATTTAATTTTCCCGTTGCCGTTTGGAGCTGGAATGCCATGATTGCAGCAGTTTGTGGTAACGCAAGCATTTGGAAACCATCTGAAAAAACACCTGCGACAGCTCAAGCTGTTCAAAATATACTAGCACAAGTTTTAGCCGACAATACCCTTCCTGAAGGCTTATTCTGCATTATTCAAGGCGGAAAACAAGTCGGAGAATGGTTGTGTAACGATGAAAAAGTAACTTTGATTAGCGCAACCGGAAGTATCCGAATGGGGAAAGAAGTCGCTCAAACTGTAGCAAAACGTTTGGGTAAAACCTTACTCGAATTAGGGGGCAACAACGCTATTATCATCAGTGAACATGCAAATCTTCAGCTTGCTATTCGCGCCGTGGTTTTTGGCGCAGTTGGTACCGCTGGACAACGTTGCACCTCAACCCGAAGATTGATCATTCACGAAAGTCGCTACGAAGAATTCAAAAACCTTTTACTTCAAGCATACAAACAAATCAAAATTGGTAATCCATTGGATTCCTATTTTCATGTTGGTCCGTTAATTGATACTGATGCTGTTAAAGCCTATTCAAATGCCATTCAAACGTTAATTTCAGAGGGCGGAAACGTGCTTTATGGAAATGAAGTTCTTACTGGATCAGGATATGAAAGTGGATGTTATGTGGTTCCAACCATCTGTGAAGCTCAAAACCATTTCCATACCGTTCAAGAGGAAACCTTCGCCCCTATTTTATATTTAATGAAATATTCCAATATTGAGGAAGCCATTGAACTTCAAAATGGAGTGAAACAAGGTCTATCCAGTGCTATATTCACTGATAAACTTCAAGAGGCTGAACGCTTCTTGGGTGCCAGCGGTTCCGACTGTGGAATTGCCAATGTTAATATAGGGACTTCCGGTGCAGAAATCGGTGGTGCATTCGGAGGAGAAAAAGAAACAGGTGGCGGAAGAGAATCGGGTTCTGATGCTTGGAAAGCCTACATGCGTCGTCAAACTAACACCATTAACTACGGCACAAGCCTACCGTTAGCTCAAGGTATAGAATTTAACTTCTAAACCATTAAAACTGCTGTCCAATAAAGAAGTGTATTTGCGTTGGTTTTCCGCTTTTGGGGACGTCTAAGTAATCGAATCCATAAGCAAAGTCCAAACCAATCAAACCAAACATGGGCATGAACAAGCGAATACCCACGCCTGTTGCACGTTTTAATTGGAAAGGATTGTATTTGCTGATACTAGACCAAGCATCTCCTGCTTCCAAGAAAGCCAATGCATAAATGGTAGCCGTTTGATTGGTCGTAATCGCTTGACGTAGCTCCAAGGTGAACTTATTGTAAATCGGAGCACCAGCAGATCCACCCATGGCGGTTTGAGAAATTGTATAGTTGTCGTAACCACGCTGAGAAATAATTTCTGTTGCAGCAATATTGAAACCAAATATACCAGCACCCCCAACTTGGAATCGTTCGAAGAAAGTTGTTCCTAATTTCGGGTTATAATATCCCAAGAAACCAAAACGAGCCTTAGCCGTTAACACCAACTTCTTGTACACTGGCGTGTACCATTCCGCATCAAGCTTAAATTTATAGAATTCAGCCCATTTGTACTTCTCAACCAAACTCATGGTTGTGTAATCTCTGTTGTTCAATAAAGAAAACGGAGGAGTAGCCTGTAGCGAAGTCATAAACTTAGAACCCGAAGTCGGATAAATTGGATCTGAAATTGAACTTCTAGCCAAAACTACCTGTGCAGATGGGTTGTAGCTAATTCCTTGGAATCCTTTCGGAAATCCGTAAAATCCTCCATCCATATTCTGCATTCTATACTGTTGAAAACTCAAGGTGTACTGGATATTAAAGAAATCATCCGGCCATTTTAAACGCTTACCGATACTTAAGTTAATTCCTGTATTTCTAAAAATCTGCTTCAATGGGTCAGTTCGTTGTCTAAAGTCGAAACTGTTTACCGTGTGAAACAAACTTATTGAGAAAGAAGTCGGTTTAAATCCACCCAACCAAGGCTCAGTAAACGAAGCGGTATAACCTTGATAGTTTGTACCGTTACTTTGAGCACGCAATGATAGCTTTTGTCCATCGCCTGTTGGTACTGGATTCCACAACTTGGGATGCAATAACTTCCGAGCACTAAAGTTGTTTAGTACAACACCTGCGGTACCAATCAGAGTAGGAGTACGACTGAATCCATTTCCTCCCCAACCTCCAGAAAGTTCTATTTGATCAGAAGGTTTTTCAACCAACTTATATTTAATATCAACTGTTCCATCTGCTGGATTCGGCTTTGGATCCACACCCAATTGCTCAGGGTCAAACAATCCCAATGCAGCTAAATCGCGCATGGTTCTTTGAATATCACTTCTCGAGAAAGTATTTCCCGGTTTGGTTCTTAATTCACGAAGAATTACACGGTCAGATGTTTTATTGTTCCCTTCCCAATAAACACGTCCAATGGTGGCTTGAGGTCCTTCAACAAGACGTATTTCCAAATCAATACTGTCGTCAAACACACCCACTTCAACAGGGGTCATATTAAAGAACAAGTATCCAGCATCCATATACAAGGTTTGCACATCAAACCCACCTGGATTGCTGAACAATCGTTCATCCAACAGAGTTTGATTGAACACATCTCCTTTTTTAATATTCAATAAGGTATCGAGTAAGCTTGTTGGATACTTTAGGTTTCCTTTCCATTTTATGCTTCTATAACGATATTGATTGCCTTCAATCAAATTCAAGTGTACAATGATTCTATCTTCACCATACATAGAAACACTATCCGATAAAACACGTGCATCGCGATAACCCAAACTTTGATATTTCTTTATAATATTAGCCTTTTCCTCTTCAAATTTGGTTTCGGTATATTTGGAACTAGCAAAAATATTCCACTTCAATTTGCGACGTTTTATACCCTTTATTGCCTTTCTCAAATCAGCATCGGCCACTTGTTCATTGCCAATAAAATCAAAATCATACACTTTTACTTTAGGACCTTTTTCGATTACAAAGTCAAAGTTCTGATATCCCAACATAAGCTTACCGGTTTTGTCTTTCGCTTCTGGACGACGTACCGACACTTTTACATTATAATATCCTTTTTCTTGATAATAGTTTTCAATTTTGGCAATACTTCTATTAATCAAGTTTGGCGTGATATACATTCCTTTTTTCAAACCCACTTCCTCTTTTAAAGACTTGGCTTGAGAATTGGAAACATTTAAGAATCGGTGTCCATTCAAACGGGGTTGTTCCTTGACTACAAACTGAACAACAACCTCATTTCCATTGCCTGTAGGTAAAAAATACACTTGAACTTCCGAGAAATACTGTCTTCCCCAGATGTTTTCTAATGATTTGGGGATGTCCGTTCCGGGGACTTTAATTTCCTGCCCAATTGATAGCCCCGAATACAAAACAACCAGCGCTTTTTGAACTGGTTTTCCATTGACTTCTCTAACATCTATATTTTTGATTTTGTAGGTAGCAGGTTCCACAAAATCATAATTAATCATTGGAGCTTTTATATATGTACTATCCGTGATTTGAGAAATCAAATCCAACGACGATACAAACAATATGCTCAGTAACCAGAACTTCTTTAACATGTTATTTATTTCCCTCCACTATTTGTTCGGAAGTTTTTCCAAATCTACGTTCTCGCGACTGATAGTCCAAAATCGCTTCGACGAAATGCTGTTTTGTAAAGTCGGGCCACAAAACTGGACTGAAATACAACTCAGAATAAGCTATTTCCCAAAGCAAGAAATTACTAATTCGCTGCTCGCCACTAGTGCGAATCAACAAATCAGGATCGGGATATTCCGATGTTCTCAATGCTTTTGAGATGGTAGATTCGTTTATTTCTTCGGTATTAAAAATTCCTTTTTTAGCATCCTCAGCAATTTTCTGCACAGCTTGCACCATATCCCAACGAGAACTATAACTCAATGCTAATATTAATGTAGTACCCGTGTTATTTGCTGTAGCTTCTTCGGTATGTTTCAACTTCGCTTGGGCATTTTTGGGTAGCTGTTCGATATTACCCAACGTTTTTAATCGAACATTATTTTTCATCAACTCAGGAAGCTCCTTCTCAACAGTATCCACCAACAATTGCATCAATGCCGTTACTTCCAACGCTGGACGATTCCAGTTTTCGGTAGAAAACGCATACATAGTTAGGAATTTAACACCCAATTCAGACGCTATTTCCAAACACGTACGTACTGCTTTTACCCCTTGTTTATGACCAAAAATGCGAAGATGTCCCAGTTTCTTTGCCCAACGGCCATTTCCGTCCATGATGACAGCAACGTGTTGTGGAATTCTATCGGGTTTTATTTCAGGATATGATGAATTTACTGATTTCAAGGGTTTCAATTTTTGATTAAGTGGAAATTATCTGCAAATAAAGGGAGTAAAGCGATAAGAAAGATTAAAACCATAGAAATAATACCAATCTTTTAGGTGTGTATCTCCACGAAAAGTACCTTTATATAGAGGCGATCCCCCGTTTAGCAATTGAGCTTGACTGTATTGCGCTGACCCTTGACCTTGATTATCACGAATGGTCACATAATCTGGATAAACATCATCCACATCATCTAAATTATCGGTGAATGTTTTTCTCCAAACCGCTTCTACGCCAAATATCCACGCACCCTTATGTTTTTTATGGGAGCTGCGAACTTTATATCCCAAACCAATTGGAACCGACATTTGCAATCGACTGTAGTTTCGTCGGCGCATTTCTGTATTGATATTTCTCAAGTGTACATCCTCATTATCGATGCGTGTAGGATCGAACAAAAATGCAGATAATCCGATTAAGGCATAGGGAGTTTGATTTTGATTGTTGATGTTGGTTCCAAACTTATGAAAGTCGAAATTGAGCATCGAAGAATATTCATAAATATCCGTTTGAAAGTTGAGATTCTGAAACTCGTATCCTTTAAAACCTTCAGTGGTTCCAGAAATAGTCATATATGTCAATTGATTTCTCCAAGAGAAATAACTGTTCATGTTGTATTTCTGATAAATTCCTCCAGCGGGATGGAAATGCTTGATGTTCTGACCTTGTGAAAGATCGCCGTAGTAATTACTCACTCCGACAACCAATCCAAATTCGTTACGACCAGAGAAATACTTTTGAGAAAATAATGTGACAGGGCTTGCTAGAATCAAGCCTATAAACAAAAGTTGATTAACTAATAAACGTCTGTTAAAATTGAAAACAGGTTGTTTTTCCACCCGTAATTTTTCTAGTCAATGTAAAATTCAAAAATAAATACCAATCCTTGGTTGCTTCATTACCACGCGCAGCACCCAAACGCTCTTCGTTTCCGTAATCATTTACCAAACTTGGATCTCTTAATTCCGGAGTTCTATCTGCTAAGGCTGCACTTAAACCCGTATTACTTCCTCCTGTAATTTGAGGATCTACATAGGTCATGCTCACATCGTCCAAATAATCCGTAAATGTTTTACGAACACCCAATTCCAATCCCCATGCCCAAACTTCACTAAATTGTTTCTTATAACCTACACCAATGGGTATACTAACTTGAGTTAAAGAATATCTTCTACGCTCGTTGTATTTGGTTGTTTCTTGTCCTTCTGTTGCCATAGGCTGCAATTCAATCCATTTACCATCATAAACAGACAAATCCGCACCGTTGTAATTAGCTGGAGTGTGAACATCTGGCAAATAGTTGAACTGCGTTTTGGGATTAAATTTAAACACCCCAATTCCTGCAAATAAGAATGGCGTTCCTGGGTTTGAACGCTGAGTTTCTTCAAAACCCAATAAATTCCATTCTACTGTACCACTGAATTCTAAAACATTGGAAGTGAAGTTCAAATTTCGTTTGTATCGTTCTGCGATATCAGAGTAATTTTTGTCATCGCCGCTGATTTGACCGAAAACAGCATTACCACGAAGAGTGATGAAGTCGTCATAGTTAAATCGACAAATGATTCCACCCATTGGTTTGGTTTCATTCCAAGCTACTAATGGAGTTAAATCACCCATATAGTTGGCACCGCCCAATGTCAAACCCACTTCGATTGGTTTCCCACGAAAACGCTTCACTTGTGCGTTTGCAGGTAAGGCAACAACCAATAAAGTTGCACCCAAAGCAAGGACTCTTAAATGTTTAGAAATCATGGTAAATAGCAAATTTAACGTATTAGACGCTATTTTCATAAAAACGCAGCTCAAAAATTCGCAAATAATCTCAACTCTAGGTTGCTAAAACTAAAATCAGCAGTTACTTGGCTTTAACCACGTAATACATTCCCATGGTTACGAAGTTTCTGAACCAAGGAATGCGCGTCAACCAGCCGAATTGTAAACGGGGTTTAATCCCAAATTTGAACTCGTAAATGGGATTAAATAAATAAAATCGTCTATTTACAATTCCAAAGCCAGAATTTTTGCAAATTCGCTCAAAACGCTCAATACTGATACCGGTTGAACGAATTTCTTCCATGGTATTGATACCACTCTCGTTTACCCCCATTGCTTTCAACGCCGCAGGATACATTTTCCCAGGCAACAAATGGTAATAAGGCATTTTTGAAGCCCACTTGCGAGGCAACACTTGCTGATGTCCTCCGTAAGGCATCATCCAAGGTGGAAACGCAAAAAACACTACCCCACCCGCATTTAAAAAACGCAATAATTGAGGCATGAATTTTTCTTGGTTTGGGATGTGTTCGATTACATCCTTCAAGATGATAATATCGTATTTAGAACCTAAGTCTTTTTCAGGATCAACCAAATAAATATCGCGATTTAAAAACTGAATCATGCCATTTCCCAACTCCTCTTTCATGAACTCTCTGGCATATTCCAAACGCGACTCTTCCAACTCAATCCCCGTACACTGGTAACCCAATTCAGTAAAGGCTTTAAGCACACCGGCTTCACCGCAACCAATTTCCAACACCCGCATCCCTTCAAAAAAGGTAAAATGCGATTGGATATACGGTAGAATGTGGTTCTTCGTTACCGTATAGGTCATATCAAAATAGCGTCGCTTATCTCCGTGAAATTCGTACATTCTTAAGATTTATCAAGGTTTGGGAAGGACTTCACCGCATTGTTTGCACGTTCTCATTTCTTCCGATGCATAAAACTCATCAAAATGCGAAATGAAATCTTTTTCGATATTCTTTAATTCAAAATACACTTCGTGCAATTTGTTGTTGCAACTTTCGCAAAACCACAACAAACCGTCTTTATATCCCTTTCCTTCGCGAATTCTTTCTACCACTAAACCAATACTTCCTGCGCTTCTGGCTGGCGAATGAGGAATTCCCCCGGGAAGCAAAAACATATCTCCGGCTTGTAATTTCACATCACGACGCACTCCATCTTCTTGGATTCGTACTGTAATTTCACCTTCCAATTGATAAAATAATTCCTCGGTTTCGTTGTAATGATAATCACGACGACCATTGGGTCCAGCAACAACCATCACAATGTAATCGCTTCCCTCTGGATATAAATTCTTGTTGGCAACCGGTGGTTTCAATAAATGACGGTTTTCATCGATCCATTTTTGCAAATTGAAAGGGGCTCTAACTGGCATGATTTTTAGAATTTAATGGCTATACCTACAAATGTACGATAAATAGTTAAAATTCATTTTTAACAAGGCAATTTCAAGGGTATTCCGTAAATTTGCACCTCCAGCACATGAGTGACGCAATTAAGCACGAATGTGGGGTGGCTTTCATACGCCTCAAAAAACCCCTAAACTACTACCACGAAAAATACGGTACCTATTGGTATGGGCTGCATAAACTGCAGTTCTTGATGACAAAACAGCTTAACCGCGGACAAGACGGCGCCGGAATCGGTGTCATCAAACTCGATCCGAACTACGGTGACCGCTATCTAGCTCGTCAACGATCGGCCACCAAAACTGCATTAAGCGATATCTTCGATAATGTAGCCTCCGCCCTCAAGGACATCCCCAAAGAACATCAAAACGATTTGGAGTACCTCAAGAAGCATTACCCTTACGCGGGTGAAATGCTATTGGGTCACCTTCGTTATGGTACTTATGGTGGAAATTCCATTGAAAACATCCATCCTTTTCTGCGCCAAAACAATTGGATGGCTCGGAATTTGATGCTGGCTGGAAACTACAACATCACCAATACCGAAGAGCTTTTCCAGCAACTGATTGAACTCGGTCAGCAACCAAAAGAAAAGAGCGATAACGTGTTGATGCTTGAAAAGATTGGACATTTCATCGATGAAGAAAACCAACGTCTGTTCTCCATCTTGAAAGCTCAAGGCTTGAGTAACCTCGAAATTACCGAACGAATCAAGAAGGAAATTTCCATCTCAAGAATCCTAAAACGCAGCTTCAAAAATATCGACGGTGGATTCAATATGATAGGTATGTTAGGTCACGGGGATGCGTTTATCATTCGCGACCCAGCAGGCATTCGTCCATCGCATTATTATGCCGACGATGAGGTAGTCGTAGTAGCCAGCGAACGTGCTGCCATCCAAATGGCGTTCAATGTCTATCCTGAAGATGTAAAAGAATTAGGTCCAGGTAACGCGCTTATCGTAAAAAAAGACGGTTCTTTTACCGAAGAAAATATCATCGAACCCATCGAACGTAAAAGTTGCAGCTTCGAAAGAATCTATTTCTCTCGAGGAAATGATCAATCCATCTATGCTGAACGTAAAGAATTAGGTCGTTTACTCGCAAAACCCGTAATGGAGTATTTGGGAAATGACTTGGTGAATACCGTATTTAGCTATGTTCCCAATACAGCATCTACCAGTTTCTATGGATTAATTGATGGTATTCATGAGATTCGACGCAATATTCAGGCTGAAGCATTGAAGCAAATCGATGTTCAGAAAAATCCTGAAAAAGTAGATGAAATCCTTTCTTGGCGTCCTCGTAGAGAAAAAATTCTCGTGAAAGACGTGAAGATGAGAACGTTCATCACCAATGATAACGATCGTGAAGATTTAGTAGGCCACGTTTATGACATCACCTACGGTGTAGTTAAGTCTTGGACAGATACTCTAGTAATCATGGATGATTCTGTGGTTCGCGGTACCACTCTGAGAACCAGTATTCTTAAAATTCTCGATCGTTTGGAACCCAAACGCATCATTTTGGTCAGTTCGGCTCCACAAATTCGCTATCCCGATTGCTATGGTATTGATATGAGTAAATTGGGCGATTTCGCAGCGTTTCAAGCAGCTATTTCTTTGCATAAAGAACGTGGAAATGAAGCTTTGTTAAAAACCATATACGAAAACGCTAAAGCCGAATTGGAAAAACCCAATCATTTACAAAGAAATGTGGTTAAAGATCTTTATGCGCCCTTAAATGATGTAGACATCTCTAAACGTGTTTCTGAAATGGTAAAACCACAAGGTATTCGCTACGAATTCGATATCCTTTTCCAAACCGTTGACAATCTTCACCAAGCTTGTCCTAACGACACTGGAGACTGGTACTTCACTGGCGACTATCCGACCCCCGGTGGTGTAGCGGTAGCGAACAGAGCATTTGTATATTTCTTTGAAGGAAGAAAAGAACGAGCGTATTAATTCAAAATCTTATAAATTTGCAGCATGAGCAGTGTAAATGAAATCATCGAAAATCTGAAATCTCAACTCGACAAGAACCTTTCGCATACCTCAGCAGAATTTCACAGAATCCGCGCAGGAAAAGCTTCTCCGGATATGTTGGATTCCGTTTTTGTGGAATATTACGGAGCACAAACTCCATTGTCACAGGTGGCCAATGTGAATACTCCTGATGCTCGCACTTTAATGATTCAACCTTGGGATAAAACGCTTATTCGTCCTATTGAAACTGCTATCATCAACTCAAATTTGGGTTTTGCGCCTCAAAATGATGGTGAATTTATCCGCATCAGCATCCCCCCAGTAACCGAAGATCGCCGTAAAGAATTAGTTAAAAGAGCTAAATCTGAAGCCGATAATTCCAAGGTAGGTATTCGTAATTACCGCAAAGATGCAAATGAGAAAATTCGCAAACTCAAAAATGACGGTGTAAGCGAAGACGAAATGGCCGAAGGTGAAGATCGCGTTCAAAAATTAATCGACGCATACATCAAAAAAACCGACGACCTATTGACGAATAAAGAAAAAGAAATTATGACGGTTTGATCGTAATTTCTTCTTTGATTTTCTCTGCTTTTTCCAATAATTCAGCTAACGTTTCAGCGGTAACAGTTACGTGTCCTAATTTTCTATCGGGACGTGTTTCGGTCTTGCCGTACATGTGAACGAAAACATCGTTTCGCTCCTCCCATTCAACCGCATTGGCTAAATAGTATTTTCCAGAAACAGTTTCTGGGCCTACCACATTGATCATGGCGCTCGGTTGCAACAATTCCGTAGAACCCAGTTCTTGACCCAATAAAATACGATTCAGTTGGGCGAATTGACTCGTTTTGCAGCCTTCAATCGTATGATGCCCACTGTTATGGGGTCTCGGTGCCATTTCATTCACCCAAATTTCTCCCTCTTGGGTTACGAATAACTCTACCGCAAACAATCCCGGAGAGTTCAACCCTTTTACTGCTGTCAACGCAATTTCCCGAGAACGGTTTTCAATTTCGGCAGAAACTTGAGCCGGAGAATACAAAAACTCCACCAAGTTGCTCTTGGGATTGAAGTACATTTCAATGGATGGGTACGTTACCGTATTACCTTGCTGATCTACCGCTACAATCACCGCCAATTCCAGCACGTTCTCTACAAATTGTTCTAAAAGCACGTCGCCATCAAAGGGATAATTTCCCAACTCCAATTGCGCCTTCTCAACAATCTGAACACCTTTGCCATCATAACCACCCGTTCTGGACTTAACCACCACTTTTTGGCCCTGTAATTCGTCCAATATTTCTTTCGGGGGATGGGATTTCGTATTGACCAAAACAAAGGGTGCTGTTGGTATATGATGATTGCGATAAAACAACTTTTGGATGCCTTTATCTTGAATGGTTTTCAATACCGAAGGATGAGGAATAATGGTTTTACCTTCTTTTTCTAGTTCCACCAAGGTATCTACACCAATATGTTCAATTTCCCAAGTAATCACATCGGCAAGTTTGGCCAGTGCTCTTAAATCGCTATCCGATTTTAAACTACCCACCACGATTTTATCGGCAAAAGGTGCTGCTGGACAGTCTTTTGAAGATTCAAGAACCACATAATTCACTTCTGGACTGTCAATGGCTGCTGCTTGAAGAAGCATCATTCCCAATTGTCCTCCACCAATAATTCCGATGTTTTTTGGAGTTTGCATAGTGCAAAATTAAGATGTAATTTCGTATCTTCGAATAATATGGCAGACCCCCTCTCGGTACCCCTATTGCAAATTGCAGCTCAATCACCCCATTTAAATAACTGGCTTACTGTTGTTTTATGCCTAATTACCATAGGTTTTTTCTCGGGAATGGAGATTGCATTTATTTCTGCCAACAAACTCAGAATTGAATTAAAAAGTAAAAAAGGCAGCTTGGGAGGCAAAGCCCTAGCGCGCTACATTAAAAAGCCTAACGAATTCATTAGCATAGTTTTAGTAGCTACAAATTTGGCTCTGGTTGTATACGGTATTGCCATGGGAGATATTTTTAACTATTATCTCACCAAGTTTTTTGATAGCACCATAATTATTTTTTTACTTACTACCATTCTTTCTACTTTGTTGGTATTAATTACAGCGGAATACATTCCTAAAACCTTATTTAAACTTCAAGCAGATAGTTTAATTTTTGCGTTTGCTCCTGCCTTCCGAGTAGCACACGTAATACTTTGGCCATTGATTTTATTGACAAAGTTTTTATCTTCTTTGGTTTTAAAAATATTCACTAAAACTGAAATTACTGAAGAAACCCCCGTGTTTTCCAAAGTAGATTTGGATAATTACATTAGTTCCATTGAAAATTCCAACACGTCTGAAAATCAAGAAATTGATACAGAAGCATTTAGAAACGCGCTTGATTTCTCCGATGTAGTAGCAAAAGATTTAATGATTCCCCGAACGGAAATCATTGCCCTTGATGTTACCACATCACTTAATGTGCTGAAAGAAAAGTTTATTGAATCACAACTTTCGCGCATCCTGATTTATAAAAATTCCATTGAAAACATCATTGGATTCGTTCATCATAGCGATTTATTTCATCAACCCGATAAAATCTCTACCATTCTACACCCCGTTATTATTGTAAGTGAAACTCTTGAAGCTCATGACCTTCTTCGCCGATTCATTCAAGAACGAAAGAGTATTGCTGTAGTAGTGGATGAATTTGGTGGAACTGCAGGTATTGCAACCATTGAGGATGTAATCGAAGAAATATTTGGTGAGATCAAAGATGAATTCGATACCGAAGATGCCAATGAAGTTGTTTTAGGTGAAAATCATTATCGTTTTTCATCTCGTTTAGAAATAGACTACCTCAACGAAAAATACGGACTTCACTTATCAGAGGGTGATTACAATACCTTAGGTGGCTTTATAATTTATTTTGCAGAACGAATTCCAAGCACAGGAGATGTAGTTCGCCACGAGAATTTAGAGTTTACCATTCGAAAAATGAAAGGCGCTAAAATCGAAGAAGTAGAAATGAAAATTTATTGATTGCAATCTATTTCACCAAATACGAATCGATCGAATATCCCCCAACAACCCCAAAAACAGTTCCTAAATTTCCCTGAACCTGAGTAGGCGTTTGAATAATGGAACTCTGTTGCCATAAATGGGCATTTCTCGAATTGTAATAAGTGAATAATGCCAAGTCCAAGTTTTCAATGTAAACGGTGCTTGAAATGATCTTCTCTCCAGCTTTTAATCCAGGTATCCGTTCGTAAATTTCAAAATCATTTTTCAATCCGTTGAACGTTTCATCAGAAAATAGCAGCTCTTTGGTAGTGTAATTATTGTAAATATTTCGCAAAAAGGGGAGCTCATCTCCTGAAATCGGCACCTGCTCAACAACATCCAAACTATCGCCATTGTCGAAGAACTTCCGACGGATTTGCTTAACATAAATACGATAAAAGTTATCGGTGTAAGCACTGTCCTTAAAGGAAATCTTATACGCAAGGGTGGGGCCTATAAAACTAATTGTGGTGGTATATTGTACTACTTTCTGAATTTTTACCGCATTGGGAATTTTAATCCGTTTCTGAATTTTACCCGTTTTCAGGGCAATCTCAACCGAAACACTATCATTAAAATTTACTTCGCAATTAGCAACATATTTTCCCTGTTTTTTACCCAATAATGTCCAACGCTTCCCTTTGCTGGGATTAAACAACTCAATCATGGCATCATCAATAAATTCAGTGGGTTCGGTAATTCCACTTACTTTTCCAACTTGTAATGATGTTGTACTGTCGGGGCAAATAAATGCATGTACAAAATAAGCTTGAATCTTAGGCGTATCGCTTCGATTGTCAATCTTCTTAACGCAAGAAGTAAAACATACCAACAAAAATCCTATGAAAACCAGCTTATTCATCTTGTTAAAAATCAATATGGTAGCTAACAAATGGCATGACGGGTAGAAGACTTATTTGGAATTGCGAACGATTTCCCTGGTCATCCAAACCAATGTTGATGTAAAATGGATTCATACGATTGTACATATTGTACACCCCAAATGTCCAACTTTGATTGTATTTATCCCCTCTTTTTACATATCTAAACGACGCATCCAACCGATGATTATCTCGACTACGAGTATTGTTTCTATCACCGTAAATCAGAATGTCTTTAGCCGGGTCAGTACTTGTTGGGGATGGGAACACGCCAACAGGTACGGTATAGGCAAAACCCGAATTATACACCCAGCTTCCACTCACGTTCCAAAGAGCATTAATACGATAATTTACAGCCAAATACACATTGTGCCGACGATCGTATCTAGAAGGAAACGGAGTGCCATTATTTATTTCAGCAAACATTCGATCGCTCTTCATCAACGTGTATGACGCCCAACCGGTTAATCGACCTTTGGTCTTTTCAATTTGCGCTTCTATTCCTTGGGAAACCCCTCTTCCTGCTGTTACCGAACTCTCCCAATTCCGATTCGATGTAACATATACCGCATCGTTGTGATACTCTAGTATATTATCAAACTCTCGATAAAATGCTTCTGTATTCCACTGCCAATTGCGGCTTAACTTAACAGATGTACCCACAGAACCCTGGGTTGATTTTGCCGGTTTAAACAAGGTATTGGAAGGAACCCATAAATCGGAAGGCAAACCCATAGTGATGTTATTCAACTGATGAAAAAACTGCCGATTAACACTTCCAGCTAGTTTTAACCAAGCGCCTTCACTCAACTTGAATCGAGCACTAAAACGGGGTTCAGGTAAAATATAATATTGCCCATTTCCCAGTCCGTAATAAACATTCCTCAAACCCAAGTCAAAGAAACCCCATTTTCCTCCTACATAATTCAAAGATGCATACGAATAGACTTCAGGTGTGTTTTGTGCATCATCTTGAAATTCAAACTCCGTTCTCACACTATCCAAATCATTCACGAGTCTTCTGCGATTCGGCTGAAATTGATGATAAATAAATCCTGCTCCAATCCGCATTTTCCATCCTTTAGAAATACTTTTTTCAAAGTGCAACGATGTTTCTAAATCGTGCAAACCATTGGATAATTCATAATTTGAACGCTCCAGCGACTCATCACCCGATTCATTCGTTTGGGTACTTGAAAACACGCGACTGTTCGCGTATTTATAGGTGGTATAATACGCTTTAAAATAAATATTTGAAGTGGGACTGCTCATATAATCCCAACGCAAACTCAAGACATCATTGCCCCATCGAGAAGCATCCACCGATCGTTGTACCAAACGCATTGGCTCTTTATCTATCACGTTGCGTTGAACCAATCCCGCATAATCTTGCCCTGAATAACCCGATAATACCAATCGACTTTTGGGATTAAATCGATGATTTATTTTGAAATTCACATCCCAAAAATTGTACCGATTGATCAAATCTCCATCTGAAAATTTTGCCACCCGATTAATTGGTTCAATCAAAAAATCGAAGAAACTTCTTCTTCCAGATACCACAAATGTGGTCTTTTTATTGAATAGCGGTCCCGAAGCTAAAAACCGACTGGAAAGCACGCCTAGATCCAAGCTCAAATTATACTTATTTGCGTTTCCATCAACCGTGTGAACTTCTACAACACTACTTAACCTTCCACCGTGTTCCGCTGGAAAAGATCCGCGATAAAACTGCGCATTTTTAATGATGTCCGCGTTAAAAATCCCAAAAACACCATACATATGATAAGCATTATACAAAGGAACATCGTCTAAAAGCACCAGATTTTGATCCGAAGCTCCGCCCCTTACATACATACCAAAAACACCTTCACTACCTGACACAACGCCTGGATTCATACTAAACACACGCATTACATCGGGTTCACCCATTAAATGAGGTATGTTTTTTAATTGACTCCCGTTGATGGTCATTTCATCGGTACGACCAAACTCTACTGAAGGCAAGCTTTTGTCTTTTTTGGCTTGAACCAATGTAGCTTCAATCTGCTCAATTTCAGGCGTTAACTGTATGTCTAAAAAATACGTTTTGCCGGGTGTAATTCCGATTAAAGTATCCAATTGGAGTTGAAATCCAGGATAATTGATGGAGTAAACACATCGGTTAACGCTTGAAATTCTCATCTGAAATATACCCTGCGAGTTGCTATATACCACTTTAGGGGTATTTAATACCGCCACAGTTGCATTTACCAATCGTTCGCCGGTAAGTCGATTGCTAATTCTACCACTGATTACCACCTCTTTGGAATACAATTCCCAAGGTTTTAGAACCAATGAATTACCCAAAAATTCATAATCCAACCCATTCTGATGAAAGAAATCCTTCAATATGGTTTCGACCAATGCATTTCGATAATTCAAACGATAAAGCCGCTTTGAAGGAACTAAGGCCGTGTTGTATTGGAATCGCAGACCGGTTTTACGTTCAAGCAACAATAAAACCACCTCAAAATCCATTCCTTCATAGGTAAAATCAATGCGTTGCCGCATAATTGATACAGGTTCTGGTTCAATGATCGTATTTTCTGCTTCAAACGCTAAATTCTCCGAATGAGAAGCATCTGATGCGTTTGACGCATGTGACCCTAAAAATAAATGAGACACATCAAATGAATGTGACGCATGTTTTGAATAAGAGACTTGAGAATACCCCAAAATCAATGCCCATACCTGCAAAACAGCAAGCATACGAGTGCATTTTTTAAAATGGGGCTTCCGACTTAACAAACTAAGTAGCTATTAATTACAATACTCAACGGGAATATAGGTAATTCTCGTTGAATTCTTATTTAGCAGAATTTTTATCGGCATAATCAAATGCCTTTTTCAAAATTTCAGAAGTACGTGCAACGGGATCTTTTCGAATAATATTTTCTTGTTTTTCGATTTCTTGAAACAAGGCTACCGTTGCTTTCTCAGTAACATACATATTCAAATCGGGCTGTATGTCTGCCGATAAACCCAATATTTTTTTGTTCTTATTGATTTGCGTAACTACTGGAGTCCAACTTTTAGAAATAGACACCTCGTCCAGTGCTTTTTTCACTTCCGGCATAAACAATTGCTGCAATTGTGCCTCAGAAGTGCTCTTCAAATAAGAAGTTGCTGCCCCTTGTCCACCCGTTAATATTTTCATGGCATCGGCAAAACTCATATCTGCAATGGCTTTTTTGAATACCGGAACCGCCAAACTCATGGATTTTTCTGCTCCTTTGTTCATTGCAACCACTACGTTGTCTAGATCTTTACCAATCAATGAATTAAGTAAAACATTGCCTCGTATTTTCTGTTCAACGTTTTGAACTTCGGGTGGCAACAAAATCTTTAAAGCGTTATTGTTTAAAAATGCACCGTTTTGACCCAAAATTCCAGTTCCTTTCACAACACCATCCACCAATGCTTCTTTCAATCCACCAGCGGCTTCATCGGAAGTTAGTTTTGGCACTGTTGTACCGCTTAACTGCTGATTCACTGCATCTTGTGCAACCATCATGGCTTGTTGTTTTACGGCATCACATCCAATTAAGGTAAGAGCTGTTACACCAGCAAAAGCTAAAAAAGGAGATATTTTTCGTGTCATGGTATTTGTTTTTAAAGTTGTCCAAATATACATTCGGAAAAACGTTTTATTCCGTCCATTCATTCAAAAAATCAGCCTGTTCATCGTATTTTCGTAGATAAAATTACCCATTTCATCCAATTTATGAATCCCCAATCCGGAAAAGCCAACAAAAACACAATTGCCACCGATGCAAAAAATTCAGCGCTTGAATACGAATTGGATTCAGGTTTCACTTCGCAAATCCTTCAGTTAAAAGAAGTGCTTCTCCTTCATTCAGATGCCACAAAAATTGAGGGAATGCAAGCGTATATGAAAAATTTATTCCCTTATTTGGGAGTAACAGCTACACAACGGAAATCGGCATTTAAACTTTTCCTGAGCCTCTGGCATCCCCAAAACAAAGAAGAACTCAAACAATGGGTGAACCTGCTATGGCAGCAACCGGAGCGTGAATTTCAATACATGGCGATGGAATTTATCTCCAAATATATCAATTGGTTAAATACATCCGACATGCCATTTTTCAAAGATTTAATTCTACAAAAAAGTTGGTGGGACACTGTTGACATGTTGGCCGGAAGTTATTTGAGCAAACTACTGTTGAAAGAACCCCAATCCTTGTCGGAATTCGTTCAAGAATTTTCTGGGGATGCCAATATGTGGATCAACCGTTCAGCTATCATTTGTCAATTAAAATTCAAAGAAAAAACACAAACTGATTGGCTTGAATTCGCTATATTGCCGCATATTCATTCCAAAGAATTCTTCCATCAAAAAGCTATAGGATGGGCACTGCGTCAATACGCAAAATCCAACCCACATTGGGTCATAGATTTCGTGAATAAATATCCCTTAAAGCCCTTATCTAAAAGGGAAGCGCTAAAGCATCTTTAAATATTTTCTCCCCAAATTTGAGGATTAGCAGCAAACATTTGCACACTATCCAAATCTTCGGCAGCGATATATCCTTCTTCAGCAGCAACTTGCGACAACACTTCGAAATTGGAAATGGTGTACACCGGAATTCCTTCGTCTGCAAACTTTTTCTGAGCATCCGCAAATCCGTATGTAAACAAAGCAATCAAGCCAACTACCTCACCACCTGCTTGGCGAACACCTTCAACCGCTTGCAAAGAGCTTTTGCCAGTTGAGATTAAATCTTCTACCAAAACCACTTTATCGCCTGGCGCTAGATAACCTTCAACTTGATTTTTCAAGCCGTGTTTCTTGGGCTCAGGACGTACATAACAATACGACATACCTAAACGATCAGCAGCCAATACACCGTGCGCAATTCCCGCAGTGGCAATTCCCGCAATGCGATCAACGTCCGAAAAATGTGTTTTTATCATTTCAGCTAACGAGTCTGCAACGAAATTTCTAACCTCTGGAAACGACAAAACCGTGCGGTTATCGCAGTAGATTGGTGACTTAATTCCTGATGTCCAGGTAAATGGCTCTCTTGGAGATAATTTTACAGCCTTTATTTCCAAGAGAAATTTTGCTAATTTTGCACTTTGATGTGACATGGAGCCGCAAACTTACAAAATCTACTTTAATGAAGGGTCGTTAATTATTACTGATTCTTTGAGTACATTGAAAGGTATTCCTAATTTGTACTATATCGGAGACGACGAACTACACAAGAGTTTCAACATTCTCGTGTCGAATGAAGCGTTCGGCAAAGCCATGACTTTTGGGTTAATTTGCCCTAATCCCAAAGAGGTTTTCGACGAATTCACCTCAGAATACACGGTTATTCAAGCCGCTGGGGGATTGGTTTTCAACAAGGAAAACCAACTGTTAGCTATCAAACGCAATGGCGTTTGGGATCTTCCAAAAGGAAAAATTGAAAAACACGAGGATCAAATGGCAGCAGCCTTGCGTGAAGTCATGGAGGAAACCGGAATTAACCGCATCAATATTTCCAATAAAATTGGTGAAACCTACCATGCATACTTCGAAGATGATGTAATTCTGCTGAAAGAGACCCATTGGTACAGAATGAATAATAGTGGAACTAATGATCTAAAACCACAAACTGAAGAAGGTATTTCCGAAGTAAAATTCGCCGATTTGGATTGGTTTAAATCACCCGATTTCCAAACGTATTCATCGATTCGCGATATCATCGCGAAAGTGCTGTAAGCCTTAATAAGGCTACTTTATTTTTTGGAGAAATTCTTTACCACCGCGCAAAGTTGCTTTAATTCTGCTTAACTCTAAATTCCACTCAAACCCTCTGGCATATATCGCTGGTAATCGCCTTCGTGCAGTATCAAGTCACGAACCAACGTGCTGCTGATATAACTCAGGCCCGGACTGCTCAGAATAAATACGGTTTCAATACCGTGACTCAAATCTTTATTCAATTGTGCAATATGCGATTCATAATCAAAGTCACTTCCATTGCGCAATCCACGCAATAAAAACTTGGCACCAATCTTCTCGCAATATTCAACCGTTAAACCCTCATAATGATCGATTCGAACATTGGAATACGGTGCAAATGTTTCTTCTAACCATTTGGTGCGTTGATCCAAGTCAAACAATGTGGTTTTCTTAGTGTTCACACCAATAGCGACAACCACTTCATCAAATAATTGTGCCCCACGAGCAACAATATCAAGATGTCCTTTAGTTACTGGATCAAACGTTCCAGGAAATACAGCAATAGTTTTGGTTGTCATGATTGGGATTTACTGAATATTGAACGTTACGAAGGTAGAGATTCCTTGGTAAAAATAGAACAACTCGTTTGGCCATAGTCTTTTCTCAATATTACCGTTTGCTTAAATACCAACTGCGGTTGATGCTCAAAAATAAACCAACCTCCTTCATTTAAAAGTGGCAATACCAAATCAGGCAACGATTGTAAATCCGGCAAACCATAAGGTGGATCTGCAAAAATCAGATCGAACTTTTCCTCCGTTTTGCGAACAAATTTAAAAACATCTCCTTTATTGATCTCCCAAATTCCCGCTTCCTCACGCATGGATTTTACCTTTTTTTGGTGCATCAAATTTTTGGAATCCAAATCCACTGAAACCACGCGCTGTGCTCCTCTACTAATAAACTCCGCCGCTATAATTCCCGAGCCACTGAATAAATCCAAAATCGTTTTGTCCTCTATTCCCTGACGGTGTTCCAACAAGTTAAACAAACTCTCACGCATGCGATCTGTTGACGGCCGAACGTGATTCGCAAAACCATGAGGTAAAATCCACCCTTTTAAACTTCCACCTGTTACACGCATGGTTGATAATTCTCTATTGACTTATAATTCTTGATTATGGTAATCTTCTGGCACTGCTAAACCGGGCATTTTTTGTAAATAATACGACAAATGTCGGTATGGAGACGATAGAAATTGAGGGTAGATCCACTCGTATTTCATTACTTCTGTGCTCAACTCTAACTTACTCAGTTTTTCCTGAAAATCCGTGATAAAATCACTTTGTGCATCGGTAAAAATCACAAATTCACCGCGATGAATTTCCGTATCCTGAACCGCTGATAATGCAAAATATATGGCTTCCTGCAAATCGGCTGCTTGGTAAAGGTTTCCAAAAACAAAGACCCCATCTTTGAAGCAAATCACATACAAAATGCCCTCATGATGCCATACAAACAACAAATTGGTGTGTTTGCGGGCAATCAAATCGGCTTGAATATAAACCGCTTGAAACAAATGTTGTCGGTTTTTTCCTTTATAACACAGATACACACCGGGTTTCAACAACGTTTTGGTGTCAATGTCCAACCCTTCCGGTTCGGCATTTAAAAATTGCTCCGGAATGATATGAAATTCCCGATTCCACAGTACGGCTTGACCGCGGTTTTCAATCTTCGACTTGCTATCAATTTGGTGCAGGGTTACTTTCAATTGCTCATCCAAGGCCATCACATTGAGCATACCGTTGTGCTTCAACGATACAATCACATCGGTGTTGTTGTGATCAGTCGAACGATATTCCCAAGTGGTTTCCATGCAACAAAATTGCGAAAACTATCCTGCAACCCCAAATATCTTCGTAAATTGGCAGGTATTTATTAAAAACTCATTCCATGTTTTCATCCAAGTTTTTTCGGGTTTTCGGGGGATATTTACTCGGTTTCTTATCCATTTTTGCAGAAAATACGGAACTATCCGCCCAAAATTCAGTACCTCCATCCGTTACAGCAGAATTCCAAAATTCCGAAAAATCATCGAACCAAAACGATAATATCAACTATCGCTCAGCCGAAAATCCCCTATACTGGAAAAACAAAAAACCCTACGATGGTTATTGGCAACAAGATGTTGCTTATCGAATTCAAGCTTCACTTAACGATTCCTCAGAAATTATTGATGGAGTAGTGGAGCTTACGTATTACAACAACAGTCCCAATACCCTCACCGAAGCCTATTTTCACCTATACCAAAATTCAAATCAACCCGGTTCCCTCACCGACAAACTCTATCATCTCAATAAAATCAAACCCACCTACGGCAAATACGAATCTCAAAATTTAGGAACCGAAATTCTAGATGTACAAGTAAATCGTAAACCCATCCCTCCCGTTGATGTAAATATCGACTTTACCATTATGAGAGTGGCACTTCCAAATGCGTTAAAACCCGGTGATAGCTGTATTTTTCAGATCGCTTTCAAAACCTATTTCGATCGAGGAAGCATTCGTCGCCGCATGAAAGTGTACGATCACCACGGATTAAAACATTTCAACGGTGTGCATTGGTATCCAAGAATTTGCGTGTACGATCGCAAGTTTTCTTGGGAAACTTCCCAGCATCTGGAAAAAGAATTTTATGGCGACTTCGGTACTTTCGATGTTCGTTTAACCTTGCCTGAAAATTACATCATGGAAGCGACAGGTGTGCTTCAAAACGAAGATCAAGTCCTTCCCAAAGAACTCAAACAGAAAATTCAAATTTCGAACTTCGCTCGTAAGCCATTAAATTCCCCGCCATCTACCATCATTCAAGCATCTTCCAAAACCAAAACTTGGCACTATTACGCCGAAAATGTTCACGATTTTGCTTGGACAGCCGATCCCTCCTATCGCATTTCAGAAGTGGAATGGAATGGAATAAAGTGTGTTGCCATAGCCGAAGAAAGTCATGCTGCAGCTTGGGTGCCCACAGCCCAATTTACCTCTGAGGTAATAGCGCTTTATTCACGGAACTTTGGAAAATATGAATATCCCAAAATTGTAGTTGCCGATGCCGAAGATGGTATGGAATATCCCATGTTAACGCTTTGCGGAGGATACTATCCCTCACACCGAAAACTCATCGCACACGAAGTGGGACATAATTGGTTCATGGGAATGGTCGGCTCCAACGAAACCTATCGTGCTTCCCTTGATGAAGGATTTACTCAGTTTTTAACCGCCTATGCATTGAAAGAACTTAAACTGGATTACTTCCCCGAATTCACACAAGCCTTTATTGGATATATCTACGAAGCTATCAATGGCAGCGACATGCCGCTAAATACACATAGTAACGAATTCAACGACGGAGTTGGGCACGATGGAGGTTATGGTCAGGTGTATTTTAAAACTGCTACCATGCTGTACAATTTAAAATATCTGCTTGGTGATTCCGTGTTCATGCTCGCCATGAAGAACTACACGCAGCAATGGAAAATGTGTCACCCATATGAAGAAGATTTCAGGAACAGCGTAATTATGACGGCTCAAACGGATCTGAATACATTCTTTGACCAATGGATGCAAACCAAAGCGGTTATTGACTATGGAATCCAAAAAGTTCAGCATCTGGGTGATTCAAAATACCGAATTCAAGTGAAACGTTACGGTAACTTAGTCATGCCCGTTAACCTCGACGTGGTAGCTTCCCAAGGAAATAAAAATAGCCAATTGATGCAATACACCATACCATCGAATAATTACCGAATTCCTGGACGAATGCACTCAAAAACCTGGCACTCTTGGAATCGTTTGAACAATACATTCGGGCTTCAAGTTCAGCTGCCACCCGGCTATAAAATTAACCAAGTATGGATTGATAAATCTGGCATGTTAGCCGATATTGATCGTCGCGATAATGTTTGGAAAAACCGTTCTGATTGGCGTTTTGACTGGGAAAATGGTAGCGATCCAAACTATTTGGGGGGATATCATTTTTTGTATCGACCTGCCTTGCGATTTAACCAATACTCAGGGTGGTTAGTGGGTGCAAAAATCAGTGGACAATACGTTGAGCGAAAACATGTTTTTGATGGTCGAATTTACTATTCGATACAACCGAATTATAATAATTCTGGTGAGCTTGGAACCAACTCAGATGGTGATATCAACGGACAATCTTGGCAAAATCCATTGGCCTATTCACCGCTATTGGTATTACCCCAGAAAGTAAGTGGCTGGTTAACTTGGGAACATCACATCCGCAATGGCGGTGTATATTTTGCCGAATTGACCGCATTTAACCGTCGCTTTATGGCCAAATCCGGCTGGAAAATGTCGATCGGTAACCACACTTTTGGGTTCTACGGCAAGCACCTTCAAGGAATTGGATCCATCTCAAATGGGGGTTCAACGGGCTCTGCAAACGAGATTATTAATTCTGTCAATAGTGAATTTAAACCTTTCTATACCCAGCATTTCAACCAAGGCAATTTCAACGGAATTATTCCAATTTCTAGTCGCTGGAATCCCGGTGCAAATACGTCGCTCAACCTGTTTTGGGATATTAAATACAGCGGTTACGGTCGCTCGGGAAGCGTTCATATTTCCGCCCGTATGTTGTCGCCATGGAGCTACAGTCAATACGGCTGGGTAAATACAACGTGGAAGCATATCCAGCCCATTTACCATTCCAAACTTAAATCACGGGTGTTTGCCCAAGTGGGTGGTGGAAATACCTTAACCCCGGAATCGGTTCTTTATGCGGCTTCTGCCAACCCCGAAGAACAGTTCGACAACCCATTACTTCGCGATTTCGATCAAATCAACATTCAACCCATTCAATGGTTCCAAAGTTTACCCCCAATACCTACAAATAGAGTCCAATTTTTGCATTACGGTGGTGGATTAAATCTGCGAGGATACCAAGGTCGACCCATTGGAATAAAGGGTTCCAACGATTCTGTTTATGCTTTTTTTCGGGGGACATCAGGTCTGAGCGCTAACCTCGAGTGGGATTTGACTTCCTACTGGCGCGGATTCACCAAATTGGTCTCCTCGAAAATTTTTTCAGGAATTATCAGTCCCAAAACACGGAATCGATTACCCAAAATTCTCCTTGAGCCTTATGTATTCGCCGATGCCGGAATCATGATTTTAAATGGAAATAGCTTGAATTCCAATTCAGGATTATTAATGGATGCCGGAATTGGCGCATTGGTCGAATTTAAAAAGTTCAACAACGTAATTTCCAGAAGAATTCTCAATAATAACCGACCTTTGCGACTTCGAATTGACCTACCCCTCTTCTTAAATACCACCATGCCCAATGAATCACCAATTCAATTCCGTTGGTTACTTGGATTGGAACGAAGCTTTTAATTAAATTTAAACCACAACAGATGAACTCTAACAGCAATAAAAATCCGAAAAACATCATCCAAAAAACCTTCAAAACCATTACTTATATCACGTATCCCGGTTTTTTTGCCGCGTTGGGTACTTACTTGTTATATAGTGGTTTCGTTGATTACAATTACTCAATGAATATTCTGGGTGATAGCTTATCCAATATTTCTGGCAATGCATCCGGCAATATTTCGGACAATGTTTCAAACATCTCAGGTTTCATTGACTCCTTATCCGAAACTACCAAATTATGGATAATCACTTGGGCTTCATTTGCTTTACACGCGCTTCTTCCCTTGATTTTTGTTGTTGTAATGGTCAAAAAGAAGGTGTTTCCTTCACTCCATTTGCCCGATTTAAAACACCGTTTAATGGCAGTTGGCGTTTCAATGGTTTTGGCGTTTATTTTCTCAGGCGTATTACGCATCATGGAGGCTCCCTCTGTACTTTACGCATGGAATCAGCTGGTGATTTTTTCATTGGTTATACAGTTATTGTTCAATGCCATGAAATTTAAAATAAGCATTCACATGCTTTCTGCTTCTGCTTTCTTTGCATTTTTCTATTTATACGCTTCAACTTCTTATCCATTAATTACCGAAGCTCCCGCATTAATAAAACTCTTTTACATGTCTCCAAACCAGTGGTTGTTAGCTGGAGCCATCAACCTACCCATCGTTTATTTGGCGCGTTATGTATTAAAAGCCCACGATCATGCCGAATTAATCATCGGATTGGTGGTAGGTATTTCCATTACCTTCATGAATGAATGGATTTTTCGTTCTTTGGGGATGTAAGAGCGGTGATAATCCAAATCAATCCAATAACTTTGTAAGCGTAATTAATACCTAAAAAATGGAACTAAGCTGTGTACTTTACGAGAAAAAAGGCAACATTGCCTACATAACTTTAAATCGTCCTGACGTCTTCAACGCATTCAACGACGAACAAAGCTATGATTTGCAAGCTGTTTTTAAAGAAGTAAAAAAAGACAATGAAGTACGCGTGGTAGTTTTAACCGGTGCAGGTAAAGCATTCTGCTCCGGACAAGATTTAAAAGCCATTGCTGGTTCCAAAAACAGATCCCTGTCCGATAGCTTATACAAGAGATACAATCCAATCATAAAAGCCATGCGCGAACTCCCAAAACCCATTATTTGTCGGTTAAATGGAGTTGCCGCTGGTGCAGGTGCTTCACTTGCACTTGCATGTGATTTTATTGTTGCATCTGAAAAAGCATCCATTATTGAAGTTTTTGTCAATGTGGGTTTGGTTCCAGATAGCGGAAGTAGCTATTTTCTGCCCAAAGCTATTTCTCCAGCAAGAAGTTTTGAAATGGCCACTATGGCGCCCAAAATTTCAGCCCAAACTGCATTGGAATGGGGTTTAATCAATCGCGTTTGCACCGAAGATTCGTTGGATTCAACCGTCACTGAAATTGCCAATTTCTACGCAAATGCCCCAACTAAAGCCATTGGTATGATCAAGTCCATGCTAAACAAAGCTGCTCACTCTGATCTCGACACCATGTTGCAATACGAAGCTTATTGCCAAGAAATTGCAGGGCGTTCAGAAGATTATCGCGAAGGTGTTACTGCGTTTAACGAAAAGCGTAAACCCGAATTCAAAGGAAAATAAGTCCTGAATTCCGCTTTATCTAACCCAGCTCAGTTGCCAAACATACCACCGCGGTCTAAGCCACGCAAATGAATGGCCTCCGCAACATGCTCTATTGAAATTACTTCACTGCCTGATAAATCAGCAATCGTTCTACTCAGTTTAAGAATTTTATCATAAGCTCGAGCGCTCAAATTCAGTCGATTCATTGCGCTTTTCAACAACAATTGTCCCGCTACCGGCAACTGGCAATAGTCTTGCAATTTATTCGATGGAATCATGGCATTTGAATAAATCCCTTTTTCGTCTTTGAATCGGTTTAATTGCATCTCACGAGCGGCAATTACCCGTTGACGTATAGCAGCACTACTCTCTTGCTTACCCCGAGGAGCAAATATTTGATCGTTGGAAACGGGCATCACTTCAGCATGAATATCAATACGATCGAGCAAAGGCCCCGATATCTTTCCCAAGTACCTCGCAACTGCACCAGGAGCACAAGTACATTCCTTACTCGGATGATTATAATATCCGCATGGACAAGGATTCATACTGGCCACCAACATAAATGAAGCTGGATACTCAACATTCCATTTGGAACGAGAAATATTCACTTTTCTTTCTTCCAATGGCTGACGCAGAACCTCCAAAACACTTCTCTGAAACTCGGGTAATTCATCCAAAAAAAGAACACCATGATGTGCCAACGAGATTTCACCAGGTTGTGGAGGTGTTCCACCGCCCACCAAAGCAATGCTCGACGCAGTGTGATGCGGTGCGCGGAAAGGACGTCGCGCCATTAAAGTAGCATGACTACCCAATTTACCTGAAACAGAATGAACCTTGGTGGTTTCTAAGGCCTCATGAAGGGTCATAGGCGGTAAAATAGTCGGCATTCTCTTAGCCAACATGGTTTTTCCAGCACCGGGAGGACCAAATAAAATGATATTATGTCCACCTGCTGCCGCTATTTCCATTGCCCGTTTGATACTCTCTTGGCCTTGAACATCGCTGAAATCAACTTCATAATCATTGGCAAAAGCTTCAAAATCACTGCGTGGATCAACCACCACGCGATCGAGTTTCAATTTACCATCGATAAAACCCGCTGCTTCTGCCAAATTATGCACCCCATATACCTCCAAATCTTTTACAATGGCTGCTTCACGCGCATTTTCCATAGGAAGTATAAAGCCTTTAAACTGGTCTTTTTTAGCTTGAATGGCAATAGGAAGCGCACCCTTTATAGGCAAAACGGAACCATCTAATCCCAATTCTCCCATGATTACATAGTCAGATAGTTGCTCATTTTTTATCTGAAAACTTGCCGCTAACATAGATATTGCAATGGGTAAATCATAGGCACTCCCCTCTTTCTTCAAATCAGCCGGTGCTAAATTAATAACCACTTTTTGTCGTAGGCCCTCATATCCCGAATGCTTAATGGCCGAATCACACCGAAACAAGCTTTCTTTAACTGAGGTATCAGGCAATCCAATGATAAATGTGGCAAACTCAGGTGTATTCGTTGCACTCGCTTCGACAATAACCTTCTGGGCGTTAACTCCTAACAGAGCCGACGCAAAACCTTTAACTACCATAAAATTTGTGTTTTATCCGCTATTTACAAATCACAGTATTAACTGACCGCGAATAACTTGGAGCCCAACATTATTTACATCTTTCAATTCCTGATCACGCATGTTCTGAAAAAACTGAATGGTGTATTTTCCCTTCTTTAGCTTCAAATTGGTAATAATCGGACTTTGAAATGAAATCAGATTAGAAATACCTTTACCTTTCCATTTACCAATATTATCTGACAAAGTGATTTGAAATTGTTCCTTTTTATAATAACCACCGGGCCCCTTAATGATATAAATCATCCAAATATTACTGTATGCATAATCGGTAGTAATTCTTAATCCGTTAATCAAACTGTAAAAGTGTTGGTCGTCTTCGATTTCGAAAGAAAAGGATTTGCCCTCTTTCCAATCCCATCCCGATGGATCAACCGACTCAAACTCTTCGTAAACTATATTTTCAGAGGGAGAGCAGCTCCATGATGAAACTGCTATGCTCAATGCTATTATCCAATTTCTAATTTTCATTTTTTCTGAATGTTAACTTCTAATTTTTAAAATTACTTTTGGTCTCACAGATAATATTCCACTCGGCACATTATGTATTCAACTCTTTGATTTTATTTAAAATTCTTTCTTTTAATTCGGGTTTCCGGTTTTCTAAAATAGTTACTTCGGTATGCAAAACTCCAATGTTTAACGAAACCACAGCTGGAATTATTTCAATCGACTTCTCAATTAAATCTCTCATACGTTGCCAATCTTTTCGGGTTGTGAACCAATAAAAGACACCGTTTTGTTGAGAAAATTTAATCCATTCTTGCAACTCTTTCTCGCCAAAAAAATAATGATCAGAATATTCAAAATGTTTATTCAGTTTGAATCCTTGCTCGTCTAAAAATTCCTGAATTCCTGAAGCTTTTACCACCCCTGTAATTAATAAACACTTTTCCTTTTCCAAAGAATCCTTTGCAACAAACTCTTCGTTTCTTCCACTCTCAATAATCTTGTCTTTCCTATTACTCACAGAAAACCATTGCGGACCCACAATTTTATAGGTTGAAAAAAATACGTTTTTCCGATCAATTCCTATTCCCGCTTTATTCTCTTCCCACCATTTCTCAATTTCGGATTGTGGAAATAGCGACGGACATTTGGTAACAACTAACAAATCATATTCATTCATCCTGGATTTAAATTCTCGCAATTTCCCAAACGGCAAGGCAAATTTTTCTTTATTAAACGGCTTTTCACACGTTGTCAATACCAAAGAAACATCCGGTTTTAAAGGCAAATGCTGTAATCCATCATCCAAAACAATAATATCTTTCTGCCCCATTTCACTAATCTTCTCAACCGCACTCAAACGATTCTCTCCTACATATACTGGAACTTCCAATCCATTTTCAGAAAGACTTCGCTTTATTTCTAAAGGCTCATCTCCCACCTGTGTGGCTTTTGAAGAATCCCATACCTCACGAAATCCTGTTGTTTTACGTCCATAACCACGCGACAATACCGCAATTTTATGGTCTGAAAAAAGGGATGCTAAAAACAAGATAAAAGGCGTCTTTCCCGTACCACCAACCGTAATATTTCCAACCACCAAAGTAGGTAAAACCGCCGTTTTACGCTTATTCATCACCGTAAACCAAGATTTCCTCCATCCAGCAATCGTTGCATACCCCCAAAGTAGGATATACAATCCCAACAAGCATGGTATAACGAAAATCCCGTTCATTCTATCGCAATTATTACTTTATATCAATTTCAATACAATTGTATATATTTCAATGTTTTACAATCAATTTTAGTTCTTTTTCTTGCCCAAATTGGGTAAAACGATTATAACTCAAACATTTCGCCTCTCATGGGTGTGTGTACGTCCACAAAATCAATGTCTTCTGCTAACTTCATCATTTGTTCTTCTTCTCCGTGAACCAAAAACAACTTTTTCAAAGAGCCCGCTTTGGATGTGCGTTGAAAGTAATCCACCAATTGAGGATGATCTGGGTGAGCACTAAAAACATCAGTTCGTGTAATTTTGGAGTGAACTTCTTTTTGTTTTCTGTCGATTTCCACAAATCCTTGGCCTTTCAATAATCGGTCGCCCAAAGTACCCTCTGCACAAAAACCAGCAATCATAACCGTGTTTTGTTCACTAGCAATGTTGTTTCGAATATGCATTTGAATTCTTCCTCCCTCTACCATTCCTGCAGCAGAAACAATAACACATGGTTCAGGAAGCACGCTTAAAAACTCACTTTCTCGCTCATCTTCAACCACATGCAATAAAGGGAAATTAAATAAACTACCGTGTTTCGCTTGAAACTGCTTGGCTTCATCGTTTAAATACGCTACACTGCTTTGATAAACCCTCGTTGATCGTATTGCTAATGGACTATCAGTAAAAACCTTGATGTTTGGCATTTTACCATCCATAAATAACTGGTTAATTGTAAATAAAATAGACTGTGTTCTTCCTACACTAAAGGCAGGAATAACCAATTTTCCCTTTTTATTTACGCAAGTTTCTGTGATTTCATCTAGTAATATTTCTTCAGCTTTTCGGCTATCAGTTAAATGCTTACGTCCACCGTATGTGCTCTCACTTACCAAATAATCCAGTTCACCCATTACATGTGGATCAGGCACAAGTTTCGAATTGAAATTACCTAAGTCACCAGTAAATCCAAGTTTCTTAACCTTACCATTGGATTCTTTAATCGTAAGCTTTGCACTCATCGCACCCAAGATATGTCCAGCAGCAAAAAACTCAATACTTAACTCGTCATTGTATTGATAAACATTACCCGGTTCTAACACCATAGCCATATCTACCATGTCAACAATATGACGTTTAGCAAAAAGTGGTTGAGGTAAACTCGATGCGTGTTTCTTGTTCTTTTTTCTGTAAAACTGTTTGCGTTTTTTTCTAATTTCCATCATTTGGATATTTAAACTATCCTGGAGTAAATAATCACTCAATTCTAATGTTGGACCAGAACAAATTATATCCCCAGCAAAACCTTGTTTGATCAAATTGGGAACATTCCCAGAATGGTCAATATGAGCATGGGTTAAGATCAATAAGTCAATATCGGCTGGTTTGAACGGAAAGTTTGCATTCTTGTTGTCGAATTCCTTGCGGTTTTCATAATCTAAACCACAATCAATTAACACCTGCGTTCCTCCCTCCAACTGTACCAAGTGCATACTTCCCGTTACCTGCCGGGCTGCACCCCAAAAAGTCACCTTCATCATACAAAATTACAATCAAAGCTCCATTATTTGTGGGTGCAAACCGTTGATGTATTGATTATTATTCGAATTTGCTCCAAAACACCTTTGAATTCAGCACTTTTACACTCAAAATTTAACTAGTTTTCCGAAACAAAGACCTTAAATGAAGCACCTAGTTGACTATCTTTCAATCGAATGAAGTAAATACCCGAACTAATTTCAACAAATTCTTTATCCAACGTAGTTTTTCCAACTTTAATTAAACTTCCAGCAGCATTATAACATTCCCAATCCAAATCCTTACCCCAAATCATTATCCCTCCAGCAACTCCAAACACTCTGCTCTTCAAAGCGACCTTCTCATTTTTATCGCTATTGTCGCCAGATAACTTTTGTACAACCAACTCGTTGGGATTTAATTCGCTTGCATAAAAACACGCCTCCGCCGGATAATACTTCATGAGCGATCCTTCCACATCCAAAACACCATTCCCTCGATTTTCTCTGACTAATCGAATGTATTGTACATCCAAATCACTGGAATCCAAATCTTTTGAAGGCGCCCAAACATTCTTGCCCGATTTAAAACAACCCTTGGTCTGATTCCAATAACTCTTGGTTTCGTCAATCTTAACTTGCCCTTCAACAAAAGGTCTGCCATCGTATTTTAACTTGTTGAAATAGAAGTAGTTTTCACCGTTTATAAATAACTCCGATCCATAAACTCCTACGCAACGCTTTTTTGAATTTACAAATACATTGAATCCCGGTTTTTCTTTTCTAGATAGCACATCACTCTTTATATATTCCTCCCCTGACATATTGAGTACACCACCTTCAACTATAATATCCGATTCACTCAAATTAAAACGGTTGCATTTGAGAATTAAATTTCCATACAGCGAACTCATGGCTGTAATGTTTCGATCGAATAGACTCTCAATTACCCATAACTTACTGCTGCTTCCAGCATTCTGATTTGAGATAATACCTTCTGCATTATTCTTGAAATTTGACTCTGTAATCACCAATTCCTGTTCAACCTCATTGGCAATCAAACCAATTTTATTACCCAAAAAATCACACTGATCCATTCTGCCGGTTAAACCAAGACCAACCATTCCCACTCCACAATTCTCAAACTTCAATTGCTGCCAAAGTACACTTTTACCGCCTTTGTTTAATTTGACAACCAGAGCCGTATCTAATTGCTCAAAAGCTACATCTTTCAATTTTAGACCCTTACCTGAATAACGTATACCCGCATCCATTTTGCCCGATTCAAATTGATTCGCCCAATCTACCATAACAAATCGAGAATCTTCAATTCGAACGTCGCCAGATACAATCAATCTGCTACCAGGCCCAAAAATTCCCTGTGTACGTTCAATTACAACAGACTTCAAAGGGCTGCCTTTTTTAGCCTCGGGCCATTGAATTAATCCTTCAATTTGAAAACTACCCTTGCCTAATTTACCATTTCCATTCAACACAAATTGAGCATCCACCCCTTCAAAAAATACTTCCCCTTTTCCAAAACCATACCCTTTGTTGGTAATTTTAACTAATCCCACTTCTTCGCCATCACGACCTACAGGTTTAAAATTATAACCATCGCCCAACACAATATTTCCTTTAATATGAAGTTCGCTTTCTTTATCCAATATCAATTGTGCATTGCCTCTCAAAATCAACCAACCACCTTCTTCTATAATAAATTTCGCACCCGAGTGAAGTTCCAAAGTCGAGGAATCATCCAATATTACTCGCGCACCCTTTTTAATCAAAAATGAATGGTTTTCCTTTAACACCAATGAAGATGAACCATTTAATGTTAATTCGCTATTCCCATCCCAATGAACAACCGTTTGACTTCCACCTGTATGTCCAACTTGCAATTTTGACTGTTCAGTTAATTTTAAACGGGTGAATGTACAGCTTCCTGTATAAAAATCGCGTTTCTTTAAGCTTTTTGCCAACATTAAATTACTGCTTGAAAGTTGCGGAATTAAACCACTTCCATTTACTTCTAACACCGCCGTTCCCGATAGTTGTCCCCCTGGCAAAAATTTATTCCATGGTGAATTTAAATTATATACCCCGTTGGATTTACTAATACTTCCGCCATTTCCCAATTGAAACCCGTTATCCGCATTTTCTAATTGCTCAATCAACCATTCAATATTTCCATTTGGAGTTGAATCCAACATTACATGATCTTGGTTTTCAGTAGGAATATAAATTCGCATAAATGGAGTTTGAATTTCTCCTCCCAATGGTTGAAATGCATCATTTTCTTTTACCGATAATGGCAAGTCCAACATCGAATTAAATGAGTGAATTGATGACATTAAACTCAATGCACTAATCGTTGGAACGAAACAGGTATAAGGTGCTTCCAATCCCACTTTTAACATTCCACTTACCCTGCGTAAAGATCCAAATTTGTTGATTTGAGAACCGGAAACATGATCCCATAAATGGTTGTCTTTATGGGTATAAAACGGTTTGGCTCCCGCCACCTTGCCACTGAAATAAACCTGGTTTTTTTTATCAAAAAAGTTCTCTGCAAAAATGTCAACCCAAGGGGTCGTTTTTATTGCCGATAGGCCTTTCATTTGCAACCTAAAGATCAATTGTCCCGGCTGCATTTTGGCGTTTGTACCCCAAGCGTCAGGCTGTCTAGAGTCAGTTCCCTTGGCAGCTCCATTGGTAATACAAAACAACATCGGTTTTTGAGGAAATCCGCCAAACAAACTATCTTCTCTCATAAACAAAGTTCTATAGGAATGATGTTGTTTTCCAGAAGCTTCATGGTTAGCCAACATTTGCATACTTGCTGGTCGTCTAAGAATTCTGTGCAATCCATCTTTTGCCATCTCTTTCGACTGACTATAGTAACGAATCAAATGTTGCAATCCCAAGGGAATATTTGCTCCCCAATAGGGCACATCAAAGCTAGTGAAGGAAGTAACACAATGTGATATACCCTCATTTTCCATTTTTCTTAACGCCCTTTTCGCCACCAATCCGCCCATGCTAATCCCAATGACATGAATGGAATTACCACAGTTCACTTTTTTTATCTCTTCTAAAACACCTTGAAACACATCCGCATTAATATTTATATCTGCAGCACCATCATAAAAATCCACATAAATAATATCATATCCCATGTTTCTCAAACGTTTTATCAAATACGGTCCCTTTTCAATGGATTTCCAGCGTTCCCAACTTTGTGATGCCGCATTCCACGTCTTACCATTTAAAATATCTATGTATCCATTTTCACCGAATTTATTGTCTTTTAATCCTCTAATTCCAGGATAACCATAATCCACACCTTCAACAATTACTAAAGGTTTTCTTATGCAATTGTGTTGAACGATGCCATTTTTTGTAGAGTCCAAGCCGAAATGCACCGTGTATCTTGCTTTATGAAATACAGACTTATTCGGGTTAGAATATTCATGAACTCGAATTTCATTTTGATTGAACACTGGAACGGGAATGTAAGGATTGCGTGAAATAGTCACACGTGATTTACTAAAAATTTTGAATGGATTCCATTGAATGGCATCCTCCATATATTGACCGCGCTCATCTTCCTCATCCAACAGAAAGTCAATTTCCATATCCAAATTTTCAGTGCCCGCTGGTACTTTAAAAGGAACATTCCACTCGACCCAAAGTACTTCTTGATTTAATCTTACACGAATTTTTTCGGGTTTATTGAAGTTGCTGACCCACATGGCAGAATCTAAAACCATCCATTCTACATCATTTCTCATACGTTCAATGGGCAGAATGCCTGCAAAAACATAATTTTCTTTAAAAATAGGATCAGCAAAACCATCCAAATTCAATTCGTAATGTGAACTATCTGCAGACCATCTTAAACCTGCCTTTAACAGTACTGGATTTATTTCGTTGAATCTTAAATCCACTACTCCTATTGGAAAGATTCCTTGCTCTAAATACCCATATATACGCTCTTGCCAAATACTATCTTGCTCACGATAATTCTCCAAACCGTATTTGTATTGCAAAGCCGATCGAAGTATCTCTTGAGAGATTTCGTGATTTACCGCATAACAAGCACCTCCTCCATTAAAATTTGAAGCATCAAAATCCGGCTCAAAAGCATTCCACAATTCCGTTCCCATCGGCTTGATGTGTTTAAATCGCGAATAAATCATATCCGCATGGGTTTCAAATTCACTTCGAGGTGTCGAACTCGCATTTTGACCATTCGATCCATTAAATACACTTCCCAAAAAAATGAAAGCCAGTAATCTCATCTGGGGTTTTGAGAAGAATTCGTAAAAACGTTCCCTAAAAACGATACGGCTTACCCACATTTTTGTAATTTTTCCTGTTAATAAGGTCAAATTGGATGAGCGAAATTCTGATTTTTGAAATTTATTCACCTTATATAAGGAGAATGTTTTTTCGAAGTTCATTACAAGTTCTAAAAGGTAATTTTTGTTCATAATGTATTGATTTTGTTACGATTCAAAATTCATACTTGTTCCTTACCTATCCTTGGCGTTTATCGCAAATTTGTCCTTTTTTCTAATCAATTTTTTGCGTTTTTCGCAACCCCTTGGGTGCAACTATCAAGTTTGTTGTTTAATCTCCCGTCACTTAAATACTTACTATTATGATGCAAAATTTTACTCAAATTCTTAATGAAAAAACTAAAAAAATGGGATTACGTACAGCAGCAATTATTGCCGACATTCTAAACATTTCAGAAGATGCGGCTTACCGTAGAATTCGCGATCCTTATACCTTTAAAGCAGATGAAATGATCCGATTGGCCCGTGAGTTTCAAATTGATCTTAACCATTTTACCAATGCGAATCCAAACTGGCAACTCGTTGAATACAAAGCACTCAACTTTGAAACTTATACTTCCGATAATTTTTATAATGAATTGGAAAGCCGACTAGATCACTGCAAATTCCATCCCCACTCGCAAATCGTTTATGGGGCAAAAGAAATTCCTTTTTTCTATTACATGTGGTATCCCGCATTGGCGGAATTCAAAAACTTCGTTTGGAACCGTGAATTCCTTAAAAAACCCAGCCTAAACAACGCTACTTTCCAGTGCAACAACAAGCAAATTGAAAGCAAACACATCAAACTTGCAGAAAAATATATGAATATTATTTCTCATGAAGTTTGGGGATATGAAACCCTATTCGCTACGCTTTACCAAATTCAACATTATAAAGAATGCGGCCTGTTCCACGATGAGGCCACGTATGAAAAAGTCCTAAGAGAATACGATCAACTCATTCAACTCATCACTAAACAAGCGGAAGTAGGACACAAACTCAATCCGTATTTGCCCAATTTCAAAGGCGCTAGATACAAATTGTACTTCACACCCATGATTACTACCGATAACAGTATGATTTTTCACAGCATAAAAGAAAAAACTGCAGTTATTTGTTCGCAAATGAGCGGTGTGGTTTTTAGCGATTCACCCCATTGGGTTTATTCCACAGAAAATTGGTTGAACACATGCAAAGAAAACGGCACGCTCATTTCCAAAACCGGAAACGGTGCGCGCAATAAATTCTTGGTTCAAGATTATAAGAACAAAAAGAACTTACTCGGATTAATATAATTTAATATTTGAAAATCGAGTAGCAAAATACATTAAGCCCTTCCCACAAGAACCACTTCTTGGGAAGGGTCTTTTGCGTAAAGCACCTCCATGAGCTGTTTCTGCAATGCATTGACCATCGATACAAACACATCTTTACTTGCACGTGTTTTAGCAATTGCATAACATCCATGTAACTGACCAATAAGCATATACGCCATAGAACGAGAATCCATTCCCGATTTAAATTCCTGGTTATTCTTGCCCTGCAATAAAGCCTTTTGTAAAATCTTCACCTGAATTTCCAACACCTCATCCAACTTAATTCGGAATTGAGTATCCACTCCACTCATTTCCAACATCAAATTATACAATACATCCCCTCTCGAAATTCGAGTATCCGTTGCACGATCCTTCTCCTTCTCAATTATCTCCCACAATCGGTTGGCTACATGCGTATCTTGTTCCAATAAAACCGACCACTTTAATTCGTACATCGGCTTGATGATTTCATCAATGATGGCATACCCCAATTCCAATTTAGTTGGGAAATAATGATAAAATGCCCCTTTTGAAATTCCCAAATTCTGAATCTCTTTGTCCGTTCTTAACGCCTCAAATCCGCCCTTTTCAATGGCCTCAAAGCATTTTTTAAGGATATTCTGACGAGTTGAATTTTTCATGTATGCAACAAATATACCTAGAAGTATGTATAAATGTGCAAAACTTTGTGGAAAACTTTTAAATCTCAGGGTTTTTCCACATTTGCTGCTTTATTTTTTCTTTTTCGAGGGATGTTTTCCCGCCTTTGTCGGCCCTTGCTCGCCATTCAACAACGCCTCTTTTCGCATCCTTTTAATCCGAAAATACATCACAATCGAAAAACCGAAAACGCCTATCATTAGCCAAAAACGGCCAGAACTTAAATATGCATTTCCCTGTGTGGCAGCATCTTGCATCGAAATTGCCAAAAACTCTACGGCACTAATAGCGGCCGCGACCAGGCACAACAGAGCGAGGACGTGGTATTTTATCATAAGGTACGTTTATTGTTCCACTAACATTTAATATTTCCCAATCGGTAAATGACTGATTACTTTCTAATCCCTGACCGGTAATAATCTGATCTCTCGTTGTAATCTTCACAAAACGATCGGTGTAAATTTTCCCGCGCTTCTGATCCCACTTCAATTCCTCCGTATTCAACATTTCCCCTTTCACATTCAAAATCTCAACGTTATTGCGAACCACAACTCGATTCTCATCCGGATAGCTGATTGCATATTCCGCCGTCAAATAACTCTGAATATCACCATTTTCCTCGTAAAAATCCACTTTCAACCCTTTTCTCATTTCCAAGTAAGGATGGCTTTTCTGTTTTACAGCAACCAAAATAGGTGAAAATATACGCGCCCTCAATCGTCCGCTATCCGTATATTCAATAGTAACTTTCTCAGCAAATTCGCGTGTTACCATCGAATCCTGAGATCGTTTACGACGGTAAGCACTCGTATCTAAATCACTGCAACTACCTAATAATAGCAGCAATAACATCCCCCAAAACCAAGAATGCCTTTTCATAGCTTCAAGTTCCTTAAAAAAACGCAGTCCCCGAATTAGTTCGCCCATGTGATTTAGGTATTAATCATACTTGCGTTGAGCAAACCAAATATCACCCAACTGCAATCCTAAACCAACACTTATATATTGTTCTTTGGGGAAGTTTCCGCCTGTGGATTTACGCTCAAGGTACTGAACATTGACATGCAATATGTTCGTGATCACTGAATTATCAAAATATCGACGTAACATTGGAATACCAAATCCAACCATATAGCGATGCTCTTGTAAACCAAATGTTTGCGAATTTTGCAAAAATTGAAGCTGCGATTGTCCCAAACTATAACCGAATCGCACGGGCATTTTCATGCGCTTTTCTGTACCTCCTTTAACATCCATGGGATTGATAATTAAACCAACCGAATAATCGGTACGATCCACATATTTACCATTATTATCAAAATAAGCACTGTAATTCGACCACATCTGTTTGCGCCAGTCCAAATTCAACTGCCAAGCTCTTCTGTATTGAAAACTGTATCCCAACCCAATAGATCCAGGCAAGGTGAAAGCTTTCTTTACATCTTTCTCGTTTAAAATAGTATCCAAAACAGAGGTATAACCAGCAGACGTCACTTCCAAACTACGTGTTAATCGATTGCGGGTTGCGAACGAATTTGAAAACCACTCGTATGACGCACCAAATTTATGATATGTACTGTCAATCTTGAATTGGAACATTAACCCAACTTGCTGTTGCATTCCTCTCAAGACCAAACTTTGAGCATCTTCAACAACACCCAATTGCAAGCTATCCACCACAGAAAACAGCGCGTTATCCTTGGTCGTGCCAAACACATACCCCGCTGAATAACCCAATTGTACGGCATTACCCAAGCGAAATCCCGTTTGCCATTGAAGAACAGACAATCCACCTGAACCAATGTGCGAAGTGCGTGTTTTCAAAACACCTTCATTTTCTAAGAAATAAGAATATCCCACAGTAGTCATCGGTTTTAACACCAACGCAGTACTTGCACCGTAAGGGGTAAACTTCCACTTCTTCTGATTATGAATGCTATCGAATCCAATCAATTTACGTTTCGCTGTTTTCCAAACCGGTAGCGCTAATGAAATATATTCCAACCCGCCCCCATCAAAATCATAACGCTCATTTCCAGAAATCGTAGCCCCTCTTCGATAAGATCCAGCAAAATCCAAGGTGGTATATCTCACATTTCCCAAGGTTGCCGGATTGTAAGAACTAAAGGAGTAATAACCAGAATAGGTGTGTTGTGCAGTTCCAGCTTGTAAAAAATTCGTCTGCGTCCACTCTCCTACACCATAATTGCTGTAAGGAGAACTAACCAAGTTTTGACCGCTGCTTCCCTGTCCCCAAGAAGTAGAAAAACTTCCTAAAATAGCAAGGAATGAAAGTATATAATTTTTCAATGAATGATTACTTTTTAAATTGATCTGCATAAAAAAGACCGTAATGCAAAAGCATAGGTTCCACAAATATCCCTGATTTCAGTCGTTTCCCCAAAAAATCACTATCACCACCAGTCAAAAACACCTGAGAATCAACGAATTTTTCCTTAAATCGGTCGATTCGACACGATATTTCATCTACAAATCCGACTAAAACACCAGAGTCCATCGCTTCAACAGTGTGACGACCAATATCTTTTAATTCCATTTCTATTGATTCATCTTTTGAGTCTGAGTTTCGATCTTCAGCAATTGTGTTTCGATCTTCATCAACTCGTTCAGCCGGAACAGAAAGCATGGGCAAAGCATCGGTATTATCTGCCATCGCCTTATACCTCAACTTCAGCCCTGGAGAAATAGCCCCTCCAACATACGCCTTGCTCTGCGCTAAAAAATAATCGTAAGTAACGCATGTGCCGGCATCAATCATGAGAAAGTCAACAACCGTTTGACTTCTCAAAGATTCAACTTGAGTATCGTTTTCAATAGATTCAACCCGAGTTTCACTTTCCAAACCTTTGTCTAACAAAAACATACATCCCATAACACCTGCCAAGCGATCACTGCCCAATGTTTCTGGAAATTGAATATCCACAACAAAAGGCAATTGATTCATCAACGATTTTATCTCTACCGGTTGGTAATCAGCGAATCCTTGACCATACCAATCAATTGAATAATTCTTAACCGAAGAATAAACTATTGATTCTAGTTCATAACCAAATCGAGAATGAAGCCCTTTAACCAAATCACTGAGTTCAACCAAACCTGCATCCAACCTTCCCAAATAACCGTGCTCCAAAATTTCACCAGTTGTGGAATGAAAAGCATACTTGGCCCTTGAGTTTCCGATATCTAAGGTTAACACCGACATTTGCGCATCTATTTACATGTATAATAACCCAATCCGGAAGTCGAAAGTGCCTATTTTCTTTATTTGAGGATGAAATTTATCGGCGAATTACTGCTCCCATTTGCTCGAAAGCCGACATCAATTTCGACATCGAAGAATCCGCTTCTTCGTCCTTCATTGTTGAATCCATTCGGTTAAATATGAACGATAATGCAACCGCTTTCTTGCCTTCTTCCAAAGGTTTGCCTTCAAACACATCGAATACCTTCACATCCGTTAAATACTTCAACTTGTTTTGTTTTACCACTGCATTAAGCTCTTCAAAACGCACCGTTTTATCTACAACTAAACTCAAGTCACGTCGTATAGAGAAGAATTTACCGGGTTCCTGATATCTCAATGCTTTTTTCCCTGTTTTTAACAGCTTCTTCAACGGAATTTCCACGGCAAAAACGGATCCATTTACACCCGCTTTTTTCAACCATTTTGGCGAAACCGATGAAATCTCAACTTGATCCATGGCCAAAGAACTACCCAAACGAGTAAGCAACCCTTGAATCACACGTTTCAAATCAAAGAAATCTGATTTTTTAGCAGCCGCTTCCCATGTTTCCGCTTCGCTACTTCCCCAAATAACCATAGTTAAAACAGCATTTTCTTTGAAACCTTCTTCGGATTTCTCATACGTTCTGCCTAACTCGAACAATCTCACCCTATCGGCTTGGCGATTTTGATTAAATACCACAGAATTCAACAACCCTGGAATCAAACTTTGACGCATAATTCCCATATCGGCGCTCAAAGGATTAGACAATTCCACCAAATTCGTTGATCCCTCATACCAATCCGACGAAACCAAACTATTATTCGACGCTTCAAAGAATCCCTGTCCCACCAAATATTCGCGAATTACGTTTTCCTTTTTCTTGCGCTCCATGCCCACAAAACTTCCCAAGCTCACCTGCATTTTACCGCCCAAAGGAATGTGGTCGTAACCATAAATTCGCATTACTTCTTCATACACATCCACCAAAACCTCAATGTCGTTTCTCCATGAAGGAATGGAAACAGTCCACGCGTTACTACCTTCCACCACACCAAAACCCAATGAAATCAAAATCTCTTTCACTCGGTCTGTAGGATAATCCATTCCCGCAAAACGATTCAATTCAGAAACCTGAAATTCAATAGTCTTCTCCGAATATTTATTTCCGTAGTATTCTTCCATCGAAACTGGAGTACCTCCAGCCACTTCAACAATCAAAGCCGTTAGCGTTTCAGCTACTTTATCAATTGCTGCAAGGTCTATTCCACGCTCAAAACGGAAGGATGCATCAGTGTTTATTACGTGTCGCTTTGCTGTCTTACGAACTAAGCCTGGATGAAAATGCGCTATTTCGAGGAACAAATTGCGCGTATTCGATGAAACGGCAGAATCTCTACCTCCCATGACACCAGCAACCGCTATGGCTCCCTTGGAATCAGCAATTACTAAGTCTTGCGCATTTAATTCGCGTTCTTGACCGTCTAAAGTCACCAATTTCTCAGCCACTTTAGCCAATCGAACTTGAATCTGACCATTCAATTGATCGCGATCGAAAGCATGAACGGGCTGTCCATAATGATGCAGTATAAAATTCGTTGCGTCAACAATATTATTCTTCGGTTCAAGCCCAATCGACTTCAAACGATTTTTCAACCAATCTGGTGATTCTTTAACCTCAATGCCATCTACACAAACACCCACATAACGATGACAATAATCCGTAGATTCTACTGAAATCGTTTCATTATTTTTTCGGGGGATGTCAATCGGCCAATACAATTCTGCAGGCAATTGCAATCCATATAAAGCCGCAACATCACGAGCAACACCCAAATGTGAAGCCGCATCTCCACGATTTGCAGTTAATCCTATTTCTAAAACAACGTCTTGCTCTATTTTAAAATACTCAGCAGCCGCTTGTCCAACAGGAGCGTCATTAGGCAAAACCAAGATACCATCGTGATTGGTTCCCATACCCATCTCATCTTCCGCACAGATCATTCCTGCACTTTCGGCACCGCGAATTTTACTTTTCTTGATTTCAAATGGCTCTTTTCCTGTTATTTGAATTAACGTTCCCACCGTTGCCACAACCACTTTTTGTCCAGCAGCAACATTGGGAGCACCACACACTATATTTAAAGGTTCACTTGAACCAATATTTACCGTTGTTATTTTCAAACGATCCGCATCAGGATGCTTTTCACACGTCAAAACTTCCCCAATTACGAAACCCTTCAAGCCACCCGTTAGACTTTCCCAATTCTCAATATGCTCCACTTCCAAGCCAGATACCGACAATTTATGAGCTATATCCTCAACAGAAGCTTCAATTGCTAAAACGCTTTTTAACCAATTAATGGAAATTTTCATCGCAACAAATTTAATCTATTTTATTCACTACCCTAACTATAGGTTTCCCCAAAACTGCTTCAAAATTATCATCCCCCGTAACTCGCAGTCGTAATACAAACGCATATATTCGTTTCTATCCGTATAACTCACTTATTACAACGCCTAAATCAAACACAACTCAACCCATTTTGCTATATTTGCGGTATGACCAAAAGAATTCTTAGTTTATTGTTGGCCGTAACGTCATTCCTTTCATTACGTGCCGACGAAGGGATGTGGCCGCTAACCCTCTTGAACAAAATTCAAGATA
>JACCDQ011587424.1_pt1 | contig 88278 bp, 65 predicted proteins | sample 7446031 | NCBI WGS metagenome assembly JACCDQ01 (sample SAMN15323442, study PRJNA562643) | freshwater metagenome | isolation source: river surface water | place: USA:Blue River Watershed | collected 2017-08-17
AACTGTTTTAGACAGAGATTTTAACGCCGCTCGAAACATTTTGCTTCAGTACTTATGCTTGTAGATTTACCACGGGAGTTGATACTTTCCCTTAATTGAGTCGATTTAATCGATTTATAGTATCTGCAACACTCTGCTCACATAGATAACATTTGATTCTTCTAAGAACAACATAATATATTAATGGAACGTTGTTTAAATTGCAAGCACCGAGGCATCATTGTCAAATGTCGTTGTGAAATCAAAATGTGTATCAAATGCATTACGATCCATAGCTGCTCTTACGATTTCAAAAAAATGAAAACGGCGGTTGAACCAATTGTCGGCGTAAAGATTAACAAAATCTAAATGCCGCGCTAGCCGCTTCAGTTGTAAGCTAGCCGCTTACCATGAATCTGAAACCGCAGTTAACACAGTTCAGAATAATGGTAAACCCTTCATCCAAAGAGCGCATCTGCTGAGTACGGATTGTACACTCGCGACCTTTGCAATTACGACATGTATACATGTTAGTTGTTTTTTGTTTGAGCTTTTGTGAACGCCTAGTATTTAGCTGATTAATAATGGCGGAAACGGAACCAGGACATAATTCTTCACTGGACATTTCCCCAAGGCTAGACGCTTTTACACTTTTATCTGAAAGTCCTTTGACTAAATAATCACTGTTCACTTCCGCGGAAGCGTCCAAGTTCTTACTCACCCTGCTGCAAATGAGTGAATACAGATATGTAAAATTGGGATTGGACCAATCCACATAAATGGCATCTTCCTTACACTTGGAGATTACTTTGTTAAAACATGATATTTCAATTGCAATCAGAATAGACATTTGCGCGGAATATGATAACTTCTTAAAGTCTTCTGAATTGTCCAATAGTTCCCCAAAGAGCAATACTGTTCGACGCCGCTCCTTAGTGTATTCCTTATCTGAATAGAGCTCAACGGGCAAAGTTAACTTGAGACCGTTAATCTGTTCTGTCAAAATACTAGCAGCCATTTTAACTATAAGCAGCGGAAATTCAATTTTGAATACCAAAATTGAATTATGCTAACTTCTAACAATAGCAATGCATGTCATCAACGGACAGCTCGAGTTTGAACAGCTAAGCAGTGGAGGCCGAACATGGCAAGCATTTGTTAAGAGTGATGGGCCCATTGACTTATCAGACATTAAGTCTAACAAACCAGCTTACATTTACACGGTCTACGGAGTTACCAATAAGGTCGTGTCCAGTGACACAATTGTCAAAGGAAAGAACATAGGTAAGGCTAATGCGACTACAAATTTAGAACAGGCAATCAGCCAAGTTACTTCCATGATAAAAAAAAAGAAACAAACAGGTTACTCCAACGAAGATCAATTATTTCCAATGGCGGTTAGCCCGTGGCACGGACGAAAGGTAAACTGGCCGGTTATGCTTCAGCCAAAGTTAGATGGAGTTCGCCTTCTTGCATCTCGGGAAGCTTTGCTGACACGACGCTTACATCCTATTGATGGATTTGAATTTGTCAAAGAGGAGACAGATGAACTTATCAACATCATTGAAACATGTGCAGCTGTTGTTTCACAGAACATTGAAGTTCATTTCATAGATGGGGAACTTTATAAACACGGCATGCATCTTCAAGACATTTCAGGTATAGTTAGATCCTTTGAACATGATCAAAAGGAGTCTCTTGAATATCATGTGTTTGATATGTGCTGCACGCCCAATCTTAATTTCATGATGAGAAATACGATTCTCGGAATGGCATTCGGGATGAAACAGTTTACTTATCTCAGAAATTTAGAAACAGTCTTAGCCCAAAATGAAGAACATGCCGACACGTACTTTGACAGAGTAACTTCGGAAGGTTACGAAGGAATCATTTACAAACCGGTAAACTCCGAGTATGAGTCTTCAACAAAAAAAGAAAAGAGGAGTACTAAGTACTTGAAACGCAAGGTTCAGCACGACGAGGAGTTTAAGATAGTAGACTACGCAGAAGGTAACGGTAAATTCAAAGGACTAGTAATCTTCAAACTTGAAACAGAAGATGGAAAACTGTTTGACTGCGTGCCGATGGGAACTGCTGAATACAGAGCTCAACTGTTCGCGCAATGCCAAACAGACTTTTCAGTGTTCAAAGACAAGTTAGCGAAAGTTAGATTTGATGATCTGTCAAAAGACGGAATTCCTACTCGCGCGGTGATTGTTCAGGTTGGTCGAGATCTGTCCTTTGACTAAACAATGTTTGGTCTATCATTTGCTTAACTGCATCTACTGACGTTTCATTTAACCTCATTAATATTTTTTCATCTTGGATAACACTTGCCAGTCGGAGGTTGTAAATCATGTAATGTTTATCGTTGTAAGGCCTGTCTTCTGAGTAAACAACATTAGCTTTTTTTTGAGTCATTGTTGATATGATCTCTATTATGTCCAATACGGACAACCCGACTTGGCAGTTGTATCCCACATTCAAAAATTGAGACTCGGGCTTAATCTGAGCCAGATGATCTATTATGTCACACACAAATTCCGTACTTATAAAACACCGGGTTTGATTGCCACTGCCATGTACCTGTATTGTTTCATTGGTCATAATCTTATTTATAAACAACGGTAATATCTTGTCAGGGTACTGATAAAGCCCTGCTAAATTGTTAGGACGAAGCACAAGGCAGCTAACCCCGAAAGACTTTATATAACTGTTGATAATCATGTCCCCTGAAGATTTAGTTGCACTGTAAACATTTGTAGGATTCAGTCTGTCAGATTCAGTTCTTGGAACGGAATAATCATCTCCGTAAACTTCATCTGTTGACAAATGGATTGTATATGGCATGAAATTCATTTTCTTGAGCTCGACTAATGAATTCATAATGTATTCCACTGCCGTGATGTTGTCATGGATAAATTCATTAGGCTTTGTATAACTTCTATCCACGTGAGTCGAAGCCGCGAAGTTGAGAATCAAGTCTATCTCATTCCAAACAACTATACTAACTAGATTGGCCTTTGTGATGTCACAAAGTATGAGTTTGTCAATATACGGAAGGACAAGTTCTTTACTTTGAGAACAATAGCTGTCTCGGTCAAGAGCTACTATTTTATACTTATGGCCCTGTGAAAGAATAAAATTCGTTCCCAAATGGCTCAGTGCGCCTAGTACAAGAGCACGCATCATCAATACAAATAAAAAAATTGAATTTCCAGATTCCTAATTTGCCATAACAACAACACCGAACCACTCTCAAGCCTCCAAAGCTAACTGTAACTACCATGAACTCCGACTCGTACTCCGCCATCATGAGCATGCTCTCTTGCATGAACATCTCGGCTGATGACTTCGTCAACTTTCATAAGGCACAGACCCAGGAAGCGATCGAAGAGACCAAGGTGTTCAGCTTTGACAGTAAGTCCAAGAAGTTGCCGCGCGCTATCCGCCCTCTCAAGGCCGGGTGTAGCTGGGGTGATCTCTCGGATTCAGAGTCAGAGTCAGAGTCAGAGTGCGATTCAGTGATCTCAGTTAAGGTGACGGTCGAAATGCCAAAGATGGAGCCAACTCCGGAAGAGCAGTTCGAAGACGCCGAAGAAGACGAGGAGCCAGAGCAGAAGCAAGCGCCGAAGCCAAAGGAGCCAGAGCAGAAGCAAACGCCGAAGCCAAAGGAGCCAGAGCAGAAGCAAGCGCCGAAGCCAAAGGAGCCAGAGCAGAAGCAAGCGCCGAAGCCAAAGGAGCCAGAGCAGAAGCAAGCGCCGAAGCCAAAGGAGCCAGAGCAGTCTGAGATGAAGTGGCTAACGACAGTTAAGAAGCACACTCCTTCCCAGCCAAAGCAACAGCCAGCGCCGAAGCCGACTCCGCAGCCAAAGCAGACGAAGCAGACGCAGAAGCAGCTTGAGGTAGTTGAAACTGTGCAACAGTTCATCTCTTTCATTAGGGAGGGAAAAGAACTGGAGCGCGACTTCACCATTGCGCCTGAGGCACACTGCGAGCACACCTTCAAGGGTGAGATCTGCGAGAGAGTGTTTGAGTGCGGAAAGATCCACATTCAGAGATGCATCCACTCTGACAAGTGCACGAAGCGCCGCTGCACCTACCTGCACCCGTGGGACATGGACTCGGCGGACTCTGAAGAACGATTCATCCGCACGATGCGCAAGTACAACAACCGCAAGCAGCAGAAGCAGGTGCGCACTTGTTAGTCACTACGAGTAGAAAAGACTCCGATTTGACGGCCTGAGCAAATGTATTTGTAGAAAAGACAAAACAAAAAAAAACAATGTTTTCTTTTTTATTCAAACGCTTGAGAGATTGGACTTTGTGAAAAGGGACTAATGCGCACAATTGATTCAAGAGAGTTGATTGTCTTTTGCATTGTTGCAATTGTTTCATTTGTTTTCTTCTGTAATGCAATGAGCCGGTCTACTGACAACTCAAGATCGTTAATCCGTTCTTGCATGTTAGAGTCATATGAGTTTTCAGATTCACTAGAGCTAGATTCTGGTTCAGGAGGCGCAATGCGACGCTTCTTGCTGTTAAACGGCCACACCATTTTAATACATTTGTGAGAAATTTCTAAGATGAAAAAAATGAACTTAGCTATTTCCATAGCGTCTAACAATTCATAAGCGTCTCAAATTGTTTTATAACTGTATCGTAGCCATGCTCTCTGACTATCTCAGTGAGTTTCTCCCTATCGTTGAAATCCTGATTAACATAATCTTTAACATCGATCATACGTTCTGTTAAAAGTTCTTTGCTGGGCATGTTATATCCGAGGAATAGCCGCGCCACTTCTTTAAATGTTGTGATTAGGCCGTTCTTAAACTGAGTGTCTTGTTCAGAGACATATTCAATTATTTCATTAGACTCTTTATATTGACGCAAGTGAGAGTTACGCAACTTCTCAGCTAGTTCAAGCGTTGCTGCTTTCGTAAATACATTCTTACGTTTCTTAAGACCCGCGATGTCTTTCATTATTTTTTGTTCTGCGTTAATCTCATTCAGATTTAGTCCAATGACAAGAAATCCATGTAATTTGCGTCCGTTTCCAACTTTTTTGATTGCCGCGTAAATACCTTCAATGTTTGTACATTTCGGATAAAGTTCAAGACTGCCATCTGGAAGTAGATACACCAGAATATACTGAATCTTTATCTTAAGGATGTCTCCGTCTGTACAGATCAATTCAAAGTATAGTTTAGACTCTTGTGCTTGTGTTCTGTTATTTTCTCCAAATGTGTTAGACTCTAAACGCGTAATCACTTCTGTGACTAAGACGTATAGTTCTTTAGTGATAGTCTTAACTTCATCTAATTTGTTGTTAGCTTCCGTTAGCTGTGATTTAATGTCCTTCGTATGTCCAACGACACTATTAACCATTTCTTTGAGTTCTTTATTATCAGCGATAACGACATCCAACTTTTCAGAAAGACTTTTGTTATCAAATGCAAGATTCTCTTTCTCCACTTCTAGATTTGCTACAATTTTATCACTGTATGTCTTTTGATAAAATCTAAATAGTGCGCACATGTCTTCCAGCAAGAGATAATAATCGCAATAAATAGTCGGATCAACTTCTTGATTTGCATGACGTTTAGCTCTCATTAGACACTTCTTAAATGATTTGGCACTTAGATAATACATATTTACGTGCTTAACTCCAGAATTTCCGACCTGCACAGACACTTGTTTGATCAGATAGTCAACATTTTCTTCCATGTCTAAAAGAGTTAGCTTTTTTAGTACATTGCATGATCTAGTACTTGTCATGATGCCATATTCGGCTAGTTTGTTATGATGAACAATAAATCCTTCTGTTTCAACAAGCTCTAAGAAGAAACTCATAAAGCTAATGTCAATATCACTGAAGAACTTATCATGAACGCTTATAAAGAACTCTTCCATATTAACTTCGGTTAAACTATTGCCAAGTTCGGCTGAATAAGCTTTAGCGAGTTTGTATTGGGTTGACATCTTTGTGGATTGTACAAACTACAAAAAAAGGAATTCAATTTTTTTCTAGCTTTGAATTTAGCATTTCTTGAAAGATAGAAGCTCCGAAGAGTATCCCAACAATGCGCTTCTTTTATTTGACCTGCTGCTACAAGTGTAGCAGCAGGTAGTCAACATTTTCTTCACATCTAAACCAATGCGCTTCTTTTATTTGACCTGCTGCTACAAGTGTAGCAGCAGGTAGTCAACATTTTCTTCACGTCTAAACCAATGTGCTTCTTTTATTTGACCGACTGCGACACGTGTCGCAGCAGGTAGTCAACATTTTCTTCACGTCTAAACCAATGCGCTTCTTTTATTTGACCTGCTGCTACAAGTGTAGCAGCAGGTAGTCAACATTTTCTTCACGTCTAAACCAATGTGCTTCTTTTATTTGACCGACTGCGACACGTGTCGCAGTCGGTAGTCAGCATTTTCTTTCATGTCTAGAAGAGTTAGCTTTTTTAGAACGTCTCCAGATCTCATACTCGTCATAATGCCGTATTCAACCAACTTACTATGCGGAATAACAAATCCTTTAGATCTAACGATCTCAAGAAAGTAACCCATGAAGCTGATGTCAATATCGCTGCTCACACATATGTGTGAGCAGGTCAAATAAAAGAAGCACATAGATTTAGACATGAAGAAAGGTTAACCCACCTCCTCACACATATGTGTGAGCAGGTCAAATAAAAGAAGCACATCGGTTTAGACATGAAGAAAATGATGACCACCGGCTCACACATATGTGTGAGCCGGTCAAATAAAAGAAGCACATTGGTTTAGAAGTGAAGTCAATATTTTCCTCCATGTCAAGACGAGTCATCATTTTTATTTGACTGGATGTTGCAACTGGTCGCTAACTCGCGGATTTTACCCATGCCTGCCATTGCTTAACCGGGTCATGTTTTGGGACAACACTTAGTATTTCTTTGTCTGTCATTTGACGACACCGCGGAATCCATTTTCTAATGTAGTTGAACGCTTTATATTTTTTGATCGCCATAACATTCATAGGCCGGCCGACTAATGGCTTGCCCTTTGGAGAAAACTGTTTGCCACTTAAGTCTAATGAACCCAAAACCCACTCGCAGTTCAACTTGTTTTGAGATGTAGAACAATCTTCTAAGTACTTTGAAAATAAAGCAACGATTCCGTTTTTGTCGTATATCGGAATTCGCAAATACTTTGTAACATACGTTCCCCACAATATACGCATTCTGTTATTCATGAAACCGGTTTGTAAAAGTTCTGACATCGCGGCGTCAACAAGTAATACATTTGTTTCACATTTCATAAAGTCGGACCACTCTGTTTTGATGTTGTCAACAGTTTGCCATTTCACAGAATCGAATCTTGGGTCAAGATGGATATACTCTTTCGCGCGTGGATGCCATTTCAGAATACATTGATAGAATTGTCTCCAGTGTATTTGCTTTCTGAATTCTGAATCTGTGGTCGCGTTGTAAACTTGTCTGATACTGTAAACCCCGAAGTTAAGCTTTGTTGATATCCTTTGTGAATTGTCTGATGAAAGAATATCTCTATTTCGGAATTTATCCAAGTCAATCTTCAGTCCGCGGCTGCTAACTTTGTTGACTTGAATCTTACTTGCGTTTTTGTAGAACGCACCAAAGGATGTGTAACACGTTCCATCTTTTTTTATCAAAAGGCTAGAGTCGTGTAAAAAAAGATCTTCTATTATTTCAAGTTGTTGAAACCGTTTCTTTAGAATTTGTTGTCTCTTGAGAGCATATTTTGTATAGTCTTCGCAGATTGTCAGCTTCGCGTTTTTTGCCCTTGGTTCTAGCCAATCGCAAAACTCTGCAAGCGTGCCTTCGAATGTAATCAATCCTAAGTCAGAAACTGTTTGCCTCATGAAAGAAATAGCGCGTTCACTTTTGTTTCTTCTGTGTAATTGCTCTGTGTTAAAGTGAAACACCGGCACTATTCTGTCAAAGGACTTGAATGCATTGTTGTCTGTAGTTCGCAAGTCACGCGTAAATATATGGACGTGTCTTACGATTTTAGACATAGCAAATGTGTATATTTGTATCTGTCATTCTAAAATTGATTTTTTGAATTGGATATAATATAAACATGTCTGACGAATTCATTCCAACTAGCGAGCTAACAAAGGTTAGATTTTATGCCTTAGGCGAAGCTGAGAATAACGTCGAGTCATGTGTTGATATCACCAATAAAGAGCTATTTAGAAACAATATGCCATTCAGCAACGGAGTTTACGATGCCCGACTTGGTACTACAGATAATTCATATATTTGTCAGACTTGTTTCAACAGCAAGGCTAACTGTTCCGGACACTTCGGAAAGATTAAAACCCCTTACCCATTTTTGTCTCCCATCTTTAAGAAGGAAGTAATCAAGTGGTTGAAGGTTTCATGTTTTAAGTGTGGTGGACTCATTGTTCAGATTAAGAAAGCAGTTGAGAAATCTCAGATGCTTAACGAAGCGGTAAAGCTGAGTAGAAGTTCTACTCAGAAGTTCTTGCAGTGTCCTCACTGTGACGAAATTCACCCCTCAGTTGAGAAAGATCCCAAAGACCATCTTACCATTATGATAAGAATCGGGGATGTTCATCGGCGTCTACTAAACACCGAGATTGAAGCCATTCTGAATAAAATTTCAGATGAGACGGTTACAAAGCTCGGCAAGAGTTTAGATTCACATCCTAACAGGTTTGTGATGCGATACTTACGTGTTCCTCCGGTTACAATCCGGCCGGACATTAAGAAGATCAAAGGAAGCCGGTCGAACAACAACGATCTTACAACTATCTTAAAGAACATTGTAACTTTCATCGAGAAGACGCCAACGGTGCTCAACGAAGAGTTAATCAAAAAAGACATCACCCGGATTGACAACACCGAGATGCACTACTATAATCTCATTAGGGACGTGCCCGCAAGTAATTCAGTTCGCCTACAAACGAACACAGGATCAAACTTAGCTAGCATCTCTAGCAGATTTGCCAAGAAGACCGGTCGAATTCGTAAGAACATCTTAGGAAAGCGAACGACATTCATGGCCCGTAGTGTTATCTCAGTTGACAACATTAAGCCTTACGAAGTTGGAGTTCCGCAAAACGTTGCGGAGAAAATTGTAGTGCCCGAAGTAATTCAATGGTACAACAAAGAGAAACTCAGTATCAACTTCTACAATAAGGACAAGCAATATCCTGGATGTATCAAAGTGGTTAAGAAGTCAGGCAAAGAATATTATGTCGGTGCCATCAATGACTCATTCGTCTTAGAAGAAGGTGACACCATTTACCGCCATCTAATGGACGGCGATGTTGTCTTCATGAACCGAGCGCCAACTTTGCAAGCAAGTTCCATTAGTGGACACATTGTTACAGTAGTAGGCAAAGGCGACACATTCAGATTGTCTCCAAACATTACAGACAGTTTTTATGGAGGTGATTTCGATGGAGATGCAATGGCTATGATTGTCCCGCACTCTGAAGCATCTAAAAATGAGTGTTGGCATCTTGCCGGCATTCCGAACTGGTGCATGTCATTGAAAGACGGAAGTCCATCTGTCGGTGTTTACCACGACGGACTCATCGGTATCTTTGAGTTCACAAAGAACAACACTCATATTAACAAGTACAATGCAATGCGTTTAGTGAGTGGCAATGACTTTGCTTATGGAACATTCAAGTTCAACAAGCCAGAGTACGAGTCCCGTGAAATTATTTCAAAGGTCCTTCCGCCAATTAATTACAAGCGCAAAGCCGGGTTCTTCAAACCTGAGTACAGTGCTTACATTCAGTATGATCCAATGGACACACAGGTAATCATTAAGAATGGTGAACTTGTCAAAGGACGTTTAGATAAGAAGTCAATCGGACAAGGACAAAGTGGATCAATATTCCACGTGCTTTACAATGAGTACGGAAGTGAGCTTGCGTTGAATACAATCTTCAACCTTCAACAAATCACACACACGTACTTGATGCACAAGGGAGCAACCTTGACTTATGACGATATCACAATCAGTGAGTCAGCTTTAGATAAGGTTCACAAGCAAACCCAAGTCATTCTCGCGGAAGCTAACCAAGTCATCGCTAATTACAAGCGCGGATTGATCGTTCCTCCACTTGGTATGACAACCAAACAGTTCTTTGAACAGCAACAACTCAGCATTTTGAATCTAGGAGATGATTTCCTTCGCCCGGTGTTTGAAAGCATTAAAGCGGAAGATAACAATCTGTTCAAGCTGATCGTTAGTGGTTCAAAGGGCAAGTTAACAAATCTGCTACAAATCAGTAGCTCGATCGGACAGGCGTCTATCGGGGGCGAACGCATTGCTAAGCTCTTTGACTATGAACGAACATGTCCGTACTATCCGCGGTTTGACGAAACGCCGCAGAATCGTGGATTCGTGACCGAATCATACACCTCTGGAGTTGACATGGTATCATTCATCTTTCAGTCAATGGAAGCAAGATATAGTATCATTAACAAAGCACTCAGTACTTCTATCACAGGAGAACAGAACCGTAAGAGTGTTAAGAGTTTAGAGTCATTGATTGCCGATAATCACAGAAAGGTATCTACCGGCAACACGATTGTACAGTTCTTATTCGGAGCTGACGGAGTTGATGTTCGCAACAATGAATCAGTAAGTTTCGACACAGTAAGCATCTCTGATGCACAGTTCGAAGCTGAGTACAAATGTACACTTGAAGATGTACCTGAAGTTTACAGAAATAAGAACGTTGAAGCCCTTCTGAACAAAGAATTTGGTATTCTTTCACAAGACCGGCAAATGTATAGAGACATCTTCTTCGGAATCGAACGTCAAAATACAAAGAACAAAATGTTCGATGATGTTCGCAACTTGAGTGTGAACACCAAGCGAATCTTTGAAGATGTGCTGGCAAGTGCGGTAGACACGTCTAACTTAGAAGCAAGCCCTATCGACGTGCTTGACATCATTAATGAGACTTGTGCAAAGGTAGAATATGCACATTACAACTTCGGACTTTTCGGAAAGAAGCAACTGCCGAAGCACATCTCAGAAAGTGTTTGCCTCTTGAAGATAAACATTCGAACTCATCTAAACTGCAAGAAGATCATGAAATCAGGAATGACTCTTCGGCAACTTGAGTTATGTGCACAACGCATTGTGTACACATTTAAGAAGTCACTTATCAACTACGGAATGCCGGTTGGTATCATTTCGGCTCAATCCATTTCGGAACCAATGACTCAATATGTTCTAGACAGTCATCACCGAACAGGTTCGAGCGGAACAAAGACTGATTTCCTAGTGAGAATGAAAGAAATCCTAGGAGCAAAAGGCACTCAGAAAATGAAAGCACCGAGTATGGTAATTCACCTCAAGGAGAACTACTCAGACTACAAAGTGCAATCAATTGCTAACCACATTGAAATGATGAAGCTAAAACAGTTCGTTAGTAATTACCAGATCTTCTTCGAAGAGCCGCTGACAGTGAGTCACCCGGACTACCTCCATGAAAATAAGATTATCTCTGATTTCATCAGACACAACCCTTCATTAAGAGTACCAAACGATTTGATCAAATGGTCATTCCGGTTGGAACTATCTAAAGAAAAGTTAATCGAGAAGAACATGAAGTTAGAAACAATCTGCTTCAAGCTCTTTGAACTAAATAACAACTTCTTCATTGTCAACAGTGCGGAGAACACAAAGGGCGCGATCGTGCTGCGAGTGTACATCCAAAGCGTTGCTTTCAAGAAGACCAAAACAGTTAACCTGGATTTCGTCCATAGCGTGCTAAAGGCAAACGTGCTGGAATCGATTATCCGAGGAGTTGACGGAATTATGTCCACTGACACATCTGCGAAGATTGCACGCTCGGATATTTCAGAAGACGGATCAGTCAAAAAAATTAACAAGAATGTCATCATGACAGATGGAACAAACTTGGCGGAGATCATGTGTAACGAATTCGTTGACCCGTATCAAACGCAGAGTGATAGCATCTTGGAAATCAATCAATTGCTAGGAATTGAAGCAGCTAACAATGCAATCGTGATTCAATTGTCATCAATGATGCCAAGCGCGGATGCCAAGTACTACAGAGTTTATGCAGACTCAATGACATCAACAGGTGCGGTTTCGAGTATTGATAGACAAGGCATTCAGGCCCGTGAAAAACAAAACGCATTGCTGTTGTTGTCAAACAGCCATCCTCTTCAAGTATTGGAAGACATTGCCATCAACGGCACAACAGCTAACTGTGACAAAACAACGTCGCAAGCTCTTATGGTAGGAAGCGTGCCGAAGCAGTGCAGCAACTTTAACAAAGTGATTGTCAACAAAGCATTCATGCAGAACTCAGTGATGTCATTGGACGAACAGCTCGACGACTTGTAAACGGCTATAAAACACGTCAAAGCCAAAAAAATACTGGTTCTTCTGATTAAGAAGAACTCTTAGCTGAGCGCGCTTTCTTTTTTTGTGGAGTGATTCCGTATTTATCAAAGACGCCGGTAACATGCTTGCTAGAAATTATAGCATTGTAAAATGACTTAAATGTGGAAACACTGATGCTAAACTCCTTTGAAATAAAATCTGGGGTAATTGCCGAAGTGTCCGCAATTGCAAATATTGGACTTCCCTCGGCTATATCGCAAGTACTAAGCAAGTAAAGCACTGCACTTACCTTAGTCGAAAGACGGGCGTTATGATTGCCGATTCTTTTTTCCTCTACAACTTTGATAAGATCAAGCATAAAGTACTTGTATCCAAGTGGTAGCTTGGATCGCTTCAAGTACGACTCCACATAGATCTCATCATTGTTATCATAGATCGGAAGTTGGAGTACTCCTTGCTCTTCCAAATTTCTGATGATCTTATCTCCTTTACTCATGTCACTTTCGGTAATTCCATACCAGTCAGAAATCTCTTTATGCTTTCTGACAATCCCGGATTTAATACACTCATAGTAAATCAAAGAGCCGATGATACCATTGAAGATATCTCCGCGATGAATCTTGTCAGTCTCTCTAACAAGCTTGTACTGAGAGATGACCTTTTCTATCACACACTTTGGAATGATAATGTCATCAGACTTATAATTGAGTCTTTCAAGCCTGCGCCGGAGGTTAGACTCTTGAACAAGAGGGTAATGGGATGTTGTGTTGCGTAACTGTTTCTGATATTGGAACGAATTGGCACCCACGCACTTAATCGGAATATGAAAGTTACTGTTAGTGTTGTAACCATTCATACTCGGTTCATACTCTGTGTTCTCAGTAGAGATCTGTTTGATAAACCCGCATTCGCGGCACGTCAGCGAATTGTTAATGTCGCTGTCCATGATAACATTGCAATCTTCGCAGAACTTGTAATCTGAAATGTTCAATAGTGCGTTATCTGAGTATGCTTCTGCTGATAGCTCGGATAGCTCGTCAAAGTCGAAATCGGACATGTTTAATATAAATTGTTATAGGGATAATCAATTTTATAATTGGTAGTAACCATGTTTTTAAAATGGATAAATATACTTAATGTCAGACTTGCCGGATGATTATATCAAGTTTAAGCTTGACGCAAACTATGAAACTCTACAGATGTCTCTTGACTTAGTACTTGAGTATATTCTTAAAAACGACTTACTCATAGTCGGAGGAATGTCCATAGATTATGCACTCAAAGCTGTTGGCGGCGAACTGTACGGCCCTTATGAAATTCCAGATTATGACATTATAGATCCAAACAATGTGTTTCACGCAAATGAAATAGCAAAGATTATTTGTTCAAAGGGGATAGAGGATGTTTCAGTAATGCCGGCGGTTCACAAAGAAACAGTGCGTGTGAAAGTAAAGGGATACACAGTGTTTGACTCGACTTACGTAGAGAAAGACATATACAACAGAATTCCAAGCTTGGTTTATAACAAAGTCAGATTCATTCACCCAAACTATCAGCTTATTGACCAATATAAATCACTCGCGTACTCTTGGCAAATAACAGGCCCGGACTTCAACATCTTCAACAGAATGAAAAAAGATATAACGCGCAAACAGATGTTGGAAGATGCTTACCCGGAGTTTACAAAACCGCTTGGGTCAACTGCGCTAGATTCATTCAACACAAGTGAACTAATCGGAGGCACGCTAGCATTAGCCAAGTACACTAACACTCATGATCACACTGTTTACAATCCGCACTTTGAAATAAATGGGTTAAGCTGCCGTGGCGACTTGGTGGATATTAATTTAGTGCTCAGCCAATTACTATACGGATATTTTCATAATGGTGTTGATCTAAGTTTATACAAGTCAGCTAAGAAGTATTATGATTCACTGGACTTGAAACAAAGGTTACCGTCGCTGACTTGCTTCAAACCGGAAGTCGCACATCAAGATGACAACTACTGGCAAAACGTTAATCACTTTCATGCAGTTCTGACCACTGGGAAGTCAATGGACAACTTGCCGCCAAGAAATTTCTTAGAGACTCCTAAGTGTGAGATCAAAAAAGAATTCAACCCGGACAACAGTCCATGGTATGGAAAAATACTACAAAAGCCGAACAAATTCAAGATACATTTATCTGAAACTATTTAGAAGTTTTCAAAGGAGGTCGTTGACTTCGTCTTCAATTTCTTCAAATCGGGGGACATCGTCGTCAAGGAGCTCGTCTTCCTGTACAGAAGGCTCTTCGATAGTTTCTTCGTCAACAGTGTCTTCAACAGGTTCGTCAGCAGCTTCTTCAGCAGGTTCGTCTTCCTGTTCAGCGGTGTCGTCTTCGTCGTCTTCGTCCTGTGCGGCTTCGCCGGCAGCAGACTTTTTCTTAGACTTAGTACTAACTTTTTTGAATGGTTCCTCTGCCAAGGCTTCGAAGATTATATCAGAGACAAATGACTCTTCGAAAGAGTATCCAAAGGATATGTAGTTATCTGCTTTCCTGCAAAGGAAGTTTTGGTTGGCGTAACTCGCCGTCATTCTGTCAACAGCGGCAATTCTTTCCTTGTAAGGAAGAATTTGTTTTTCCAACTGTCTGATCTTTTCTTCGTGCTTTTTGATCTTATCCTTAATTGCTTCCTTTTCAGCTATCATGGTGGCCTTTTCTTCCTCAGTAATGTTCTTTCTCTTCAAGGCAAGGGCCTGGCTTAGTTTCTTTGTTATTAGACCAATCTTACTCTTCTTGTAAGGAATAGAACCTTCCTTCATCTCATCGGAGATAACAATCTGCTTATCCTTGATTTCAAGATAGCAGGAAGACTTGTTGATTAAAGTCATAACCTTGGCCATTACCACTTCTGAAATTAGCCAGTTAGGAGCCAACTTGTTCTTGGTAAAGTAACAAGCCATGAAGCTAAACACTTTGTTAAACTCCTTGTAAGATGCTTGGTTAAATGGGCGCCCTTCGACAATTAACTGAATAATCTCTTCGATAGACTCGTCGGATATAGTCAAGTTAGCTACCTTCTTAATCTGCTCAATATCGCTTAAAGCGATATCGCAGTAGTAAATGTTAAGCAGTAAACCAGCATTGACTAGCGACATGATTGTTACAACTTACAAAAAAATAATTCAATTTTTTTTTGATCTAAGCCGCAGTTCGACGAACATACTTACGTTTCTTAGGTTGAACTGGCTCCGGCTTTGGCTCTTCGACTAACTCGGCTGATTCCTGTGTTGGCACATCAGCTAACTCCGGTGTTGGCACATCAGCTAACTCCGGTGTTGGAACCTCAGCTGACACTTTATCTAACTCAGGTGTTGGCTCTTGTACTTGCTCGGTTGGCTCCGGCGTTGGCTCTTGTACTTGCTCGGTTGGCTCCGGCGTTGGCTCTTGTACTTGCTCGGTTGGCTCCGGCGTTGGCTCTTCGGCTAACTCAAGTGTTGACTCAGTTGGCACTTCGTCTGATTCAGGTGTAGGCTCTTGTGCTAGAGTCTGGAACTCATTCCTAATCTCTTTATTGCTCTTTAACTCAACTACTTGTTGGGTCTCTTCTTGTAACTTTCCTATCAACCCAAATGAAAGAATATATTCTGTTTCACGCACTTGTATTATGTCATTAGATCGGTTTATAAGTCTTGCAACTGTGGACTTCTCTGCGTAGTAATTACTTTCGCTCAATGAACTATCAGTTACTAATCCTGTCACAAGAGATTTGAATACCACGCGATAACCACTAGGAACATCAAAGTTAACTCCGGTTAGATAGTCTTCGAAATCGCCGACATTTATGTTTAAGTCTTTGTTAGCGCGAAGTAAATACTTGTTTTCATTGATAAGCTCTGGTTGCCATGTTGTGTCCGACTTGAGAAACTTCATCTTATACTAACATCAAGAAAAAAATAAGCATGAAGATTTCTACTCTGAGTAAAAGAGGTTAACTATGCTAATCTCTTTAGTCGGGACAGTATCTAATTTTTCATTAATCGCTTCAACTAATTTGTTAAATCTGAGGTTAAACTCGTTTTCCCGCTTGGTTAGCAAACCTGTAGATTTGGAAATACCAAAGCAACCAAAGTGCCGAATATTATCGATAGTGTAGCTATCTGGGTTTAGCCGGATGATAACAAGCGGACGACTGCTGCTACACGTGTAGCAGCAGGTAGTCAACCAAAAAAAGAAATCCTCAATGAAACACTAACAAAAGCGGCGACGTTTCTGTTTTTGGTTTCCAAATGTTTCAATCTGTTGACTGATCGGAAGTCCGTAGTTCATTATTTTTTTCTTCATGATAAACGAAGCATCGCGGCCGGACTTAATGACACAGAAGTTAGTCTTTGTGTTTAGCATGCTGACAACATAGTTATTGTATAATATTTCACGAGGCAGGCCATCGTAAAGTTCCGCGTTTTCGCGCGTGTGTAAATAGTTACCTTCCACTATGATAGCAAAGTCCGGTTTTAGATTATCTCTGTCAAAGTGCAACACATTCTGAAAGGTTAAGTCCTCTGAAAGAAGAGTATCGCTATTAGCTTTGCGTTGAAACACTTCTTGGTACTGTTTGGTCATCGTATACGCGAGTGAACAATAAGCGTATCTGTCCAGAATAACATTTGTTCCTTTCATAAGGCAGTCAATAATGGCGGACCGTTGTTCCGCTCTGTTATCCGCGAATAACTTTAGCTCAACTGCCTTAGATACTTTTAACTCTCCGGTTAGAATCTTATGAATCTTGCGGCCGTTTGGTGTTTCTCTGTTTGGAAACTTGAACAAGGCCCAGCCGGGGTAGTCGTTGATAAACTCGTTGATCAAAGTAGTCTTACCTGCAGCATCAGGACCACAAACGCAAACAAGTGTTCCTCTCATGTTGGCTTGTACATACTATGCATCCAAATAATCAATTTTTTAAATGCGCCGATTTTAAAATTGAATTGTCGATTCATAATGTATACAAGCCGTTAACAATGTGTGATTGCGCCAAAGTACTCGAAGAGCTTAAAGCATTGCGTCAAACCGTTGAAGAAATGGTACTGACCAATAATGCCGTAATTAATCGCATAGCTAACAACATTGAACTCAAGATTGACATCTTGGCTAACTCAGAAGCTGTAATTGAGAATCAAAAGGCTAACGCGCCTAAGAAGCTTAAGACGAAGCAAACATTCTTCAAAGATTTGTTCAAAGAGGATAAAGATAAGTTCATCGACGTGCTATACACTCAAGACCAGTTAACTGCAGCGTACGCACATGATGACGTTAAGAGTCGCAAGGCTCACCATAAAGATGGCAAAGCCGCTGACATCATTTACAAAGAGATCAGCAAGTCAGACGCTCTTGAGAAATTGTATTCCGAATACAAAGCGGGCCCACAAACTGAAACTGAAGCCAATCAAGAAGAATTGCCAGAGCTAATCGACTAGACAGCACTTTGACAGATAATGTTTATTTTTTGTTTCATGGGATATACAAATGCCGAATCCCGATCTCTATAAAACTTCTGAAAAGAAGCAATCCATTTTTGCCGGAGTTTGGAAAGTGCTTAAAACGAGTTGGAAGGTTCAGTTCGTGTTAGGTCTTTTGATAATATTGTTTTCATTGAACTGTTACATGATTTCTGCAGGTCATTACATTATTGCGGCAGAAGGGTCAAGCATTCCTGTAAACAGCATTTACTTGACAACGACCCAAATAAGCACGGTAGGGTTCGGGGACATAACTTGTCGGACCAGCGCTGCTAAGCTAGTTTCGTCTTCAGTGTACGCTTTGATAATGTTTTTAGCTTTTGGCCTTTCGGAAGAGTTTGGTATTGTTACATTGGCACGGTCGAGACAATCTGAGAAAATAAAAGAAGACATCAAACAAGAGCTTGAGCCATTGAGCAAAGTTCTTCAGATAAGTCCTGAACTTGAAGAAAAAATTAATAAACAAGCAAAGGAATCTATACCTGAAGTTAAATCTTTTGACGATGCTTTAACTTATAACCAAAATCGTCGAAAAGCGGTGCGTGGGTTAGAAAAGGCACACGGAAGCTTGATAAATGCTCGCGACCGCGCCCGTCAACGAATTTTGCCCACGTTGCCTGTAATTGACGACTCTCCGCCCCCGAGCCCTCCAATAAGCTTTCGTGAGAAGTCGGGCATTTAACAAAATTGAATGAATAGATGAAAACCAGCATATAAATTATGATTCAATGTGCGAGAACAAAAGAACGATGGAACTATTCACTGACCTTGGCAGATACAGTTATGAAACAATTTGAGACGCTTATGAATTGTTAGATTAAGCACTGCACATTTCGCATTCTTGCTCGTCTTGTTCTGATTGTTGAACAAGCGATTCATTTTTTTTGACGCCTTGGGCAGTGATCTTAACTGCATCTGCGGCCGCTTGTGATCTCAAGTAATACATTCCTGTCTTAAGGCCTTTAGTCCATGAATAAATGTGCATGCTTGTCAGTTTTGAGTTGTCCGGATTTTTCAAGTAACGGTTTGAGCTAGTCGATTGACAAATATATGCGTTACGGTCTGCTTCCATGTCAATTAGGTCACGTTGCGAAATTTCCCAAACTGTTTTGTAAACGTCTTTGATCTTCTTCGGAATGTCTAGATGTTGTACACTTCCGTTGTTTGAAATGATACTCTGTTTAGTTTCTTGAGACCACATTCCGATCAATGTTAGATCGCGCACTAAATACTTGTTCACAACTTGGAAAGTCCCTGACAACGTATTCCGAACAAAGATATTAGAAGTGATTGGCTCGAAGCTTTCCGTGTTTCCCATAATCTGAGCAGTGCTGGCGGTCGGCATAAGCGCAGTTAGCAAAGAGTTGCGAACACCGAATTTTGCAATCCGTTCACGAATGGATTGCCAATCGTGCAAATCGGTTGGAGTAACTCCCCATAGATCAAACTGTAGATTGCCCTTTGACATCTCAGACGTACTATAATTTTCATAAGGGCCGTCACGTTCCGCAAGTTCGCAACTAGCAGTTAGCGCCGCGTGATAGATTGTTTCAAAGATCTTCTTGTTGATTTCCTTGGACTCTTGGCAAACAAATGGAATTCCGAGTTTGAAGAACACTTTAGCAAGTGATTGGACCCCAAGTCCAAGTGGCCGATTTGCGTAATCTGTTGTTTGCCCTTCCGGCACCGGGTAGACATTGTTGTCAATGACTTTGTTCAAGTTGTATACTGCTTCCTTTGTGACTGAATGTAACAAGTCATAATCGAACTTGTTATTCTTGACAAACTTGCTCAAACAAATGCTAGCCAGGTTACAAACCCCCACTGAATGTTTATCTGTGTAGATATTGATCTCCGCACAGTTGCCGGTCAGCACTCCATTGAATACTCCTTTCCCTTCGTTAGGCTCTGTGAAACAATATGTATCGTGTAATCCTTCAATGGGTTCAACCGATACAACGCGCGGGCCAGCGATGCGTTTCGTCGTCAGCGCATAACTCGAAAGCCATTTAGCATACTTGGAGTTATACTTGATTACGCTCGGGTTCACTGAGAGTGCCTGAATCATGTAAACTGTTTCGTATTCTGAAAAACAAAGTTTGTTTGCTTTGACTCGCGGACTCATGCCGATAGTATTACACATCATTCTGATTTTGTTCAACAGATCTGATTTGGAATTGATCAAACAATAAGTGAATCCTTTTTTGTTGCTGTTGATAATTCCGCATGCATCGATACAACCAGTTAGATACTCTACACATTGCAAACCCACAGGCATCTCCTCTGTTTTGTATTTGTTGTCAAAATGGTACCACTTGTTATTGTCTTTGTCAATAAACGAATCTGAGTAGTCAAGCATCACATCTAGGATGTTCTTGCTGTGATAAGCAACCACTGAGTCTGTTGTTAGCTCTTGACAAGCCAGATAACCGAGCGTGTACCAATTCAAAGGTTTCGACCGCGCGTAAACCACCGGCCATTTGCTAGCCATGATTTGATTTCCCTTACGAAGTTCAAATGTTCGTTTGAACTGTTGTCCATTTCTAACATTTGTAGATCCGAAGTTTGTAGTTGTCCAGTCTAGCTTGCAATCAGTAGTGTAGAACTTGTGATACTCAGTGCAATCAATAGTCGCGCCGTTATCAAACGTTACACGCATCAACTTCTGTCCGGCGCCAGTTTGCATCGGAGTCACTTCCGAAAATGCGGTGCCGTTCCACACCTTAACTTTTTTGTCAGTGATGTCGCCAATCGTTTGATAGCCTTCGCTGGTAAGTACTTTGGTGTCCTTTGAAACACAAAGGTTACTGGATTTGATCGTACCCAAGTTATTCTGGTTGTTCTTACGGTTTACATGATCTTTATAAACAATATAAGGCACTCCAGACTCCATCTGGATTTCTAGAATGTGAATCCAAAGATCACTGATTGAAACTTGCTTTGTGAAGACACCCATATTTTCATAATGGCGGTATAGACTTTTGTATGCATCTCCGTAACAATCTGCTAACCCCGGGGCTTTGCTTGGACAGAACAAACTCCACATTACTTTCTTTCCGGTCTTGATAGATTCAACAAGTCGCTCCATAAACAAATCACATACCCACAAAGCTAAGAACAAGTCACGAGCTCGTTTAGATTCATCTCCAATCGGTTTCTTCAAGTTTAGAAATTCTTCAATGTCGGCATGCCATGTTTCCAAGTAAACAGCAGTTGACCCTTTCCGCTTTCCGCCGCCTTGTGAAACATAAACTGCGCTGTCGTTAAATATCTTCAACATAGGCGCGATTCCTTCTGTTGTTCCATTGGTTGATTTGATTATAGCGCCTTTAGCCCGTACTTGAGAAACGTGAATGCCGATTCCTCCAGACCATTTACTAATCATTGCTGTTTGAGTCAAAGTGCGATAGATTTCACTTAGATCATCATCAACACTCAATAGAAAGCATGAACTCAAAGATTGCCGATGAGTGCCTGCATTAAATAGAGTTGGAGTTGCGTGCGTGTAGAACTTCTTTGACATCAATTCGTAAAGCTTAATAACATCTTTGACATTGCAAGACCCGGCCAAGTTGATTCCAATGGCCACACGCATTAACATGTGTTGCGGGCGCTCTTTGATTACGGAACCGTGTTTGATGAGATAACTTTTCATAAGGGTCTTCAATCCGAAGTAGGTGTACTTGTAGTCCCTTGAATAATTAATAGCCGCGCCTAGTTCACGGTGGTTACTCTTTACAAAATCGATAAGCTTTGGGTTCAAGATGCGGACATGTTCTCCATTGACATAATAATTGTCGATGTTAAGAACAGTTAGTAAATAATCTGAATGAGTTTCTCTGTGCAAGTTATCCACTTCCAATCGCACGGCCATTTTGTCATAGTCCGGACTGTTAGTAATGTTGTTAGCACAGTACTGAGTGGAAATATTATCAAGCTGGCGAGTAGTAATTCCGTTAACCATCATCTTAATTGTGTGCTGTGAAATCATCGGCACGTTCACATTTAGCCGAGGCTTCATGTTTGCCAACTCATTAAGACGAAGTAAGATTTTGTTAAAGTCAAGTTCAACTTCTTGTCCACGCTTGTTAATCACTTGCATCTTTACCAGAGACTTTACAATGATAAGTTCTATGATTTCATAATCGTATTGCCGCGTCTGTATCTTCACGGTTGTTTGCGACGTAAACTTTTTATGCCGATAATCGTGCTTCATGTGAATCCAAATAATAAATTTGGTGTCATTTGGGGAGCGTGTTTTAGCATCATATCACAAATGTTCCTAAGAGTTCCTAAGAGAGACTAACAAAAAATTTAACACTTGGCATATAAATAAAATATGTACAACTGATTAGTTAAATGGAATAAATCGTTTCTTTTTTGATTATAGAGCCATAAAATGACACAGGTATAGTAATGCAAACAGATTGCAGTGTTAAGATACTACATCCTAAACAAGCAGCAAAGCATTACAACGTTTCAATTCCTCATCTAAGAAAATTAGCAAGAGAAGGTAAAGTTCCTGTCAATATTACTAGCGGAGGTCATTATAGATATGTTATCAAGCAAGAAGAATGTGAATCGTCTTGCCCAGACGAAGTTTCAGCAAATATCATTTATGCTAGAGTATCGTCTAAAAAACAACAACAGGACTTGGAACGACAAGGAATTAAACTTCAAAGAGCATTTCCGGAATTTACACTTATCAAAGATATTGGATCTGGAATCAACTTCAAGAGAAAAGGATTTATTAAAATCCTGGAACTCCTCTTTCAAGGAAAGATCAACAAAGTTGTGGTTGCCAACAAAGATAGATTCTCTAGATTTGGATTTGAGTTCTTTGAATGGATGTTCAGTAAATTTGGAGCGTCACTTGAAGTTATTCACAGCAACTCAAACACGACAAGTTCAGCAAGTCAAGAACTCGCAACCGATCTTATGGAAATTATCACAGTCTTTACAGCAAGATTCTATGGATCTAGGAGATACGAAATCGATCAAACTCAGGATTTATCCGAATCAGAATCAGAAGATTCTGTTTAGGAAATGCATGGCATTGTCTAGATTTTATTATAACAAAGCAGTTGAGGCTGTTAATAACAGATATGAAGAACGCAAAAAATTCTTTGAAGATAGTTTAACATGCATACATTGTTCTGAACCAAAACAGGAAAATTCATATACTTGTAAATCTCATGCAAAAAAGAAAATTCCTTGGAACTTAAATATTTCGTTCATCTCATTACGAAATGAAATCATAAAATCAGACAAGGAATTATTAGAAACTCCACACGCATGGCATATTGAAGTTCCTTATGATGTAAGACAGCTTGTTGTGAATGATGTAATTACAGCATATAAATCAGCTATTACAAACAAGTTAAGAGGCAATATACAGCACTTCAGATTGGGATTTAAACGATACGATAAATTCAACGGGATGTTTCATACAACTAAAAGCGCGTTGAAGATTGACAATCAAACGGCTAGCGTTTTTGTAAGAAGATTAAAATCTGATAAATTTCTCAAGATGTCAAAACGTTCTACTAAAAAACTTCCAAAGTCTAATGAAGCACAGTCTAAAATTATCATGAAAAACGGAGAATGGTATTTGATACTTTTAGTAAAATCAGAAAAGGTGGCTATTCCTGATAATAGAAATTTTGCCATTAGCTTAGATCCAGGAGTACGAACTTTTCAATCTGGTTATGATTTGTCTGGACTAGTGATGGAGTTCGGAAGGGAAGATATAGCTAAACTCAAAAATTTACACATCAGAATCGACAAGCTATCTAGTATAAAGACAAGAATATTGTCTAAGTCAAGATCAAATATAGCAAAAAAAATTCAAAAACTTCATCTGAAAATCAAAAACACAGTGCATAACATGCATTTACAGATAGCATCTTTCTTAAGTCGGAACTACCAAAACGTTCTACTTCCCCGCTTCAATACAAGTCAGATGCTATCTAGTAACACACTTCCATCAAGTGTAAAACGTATGATGGGATGTTTGAGTTTTTATAAGTTTAGTGAAGCATTGAAATACAGCTGCGCAAAATACAAATGTAATCTTTTCAGAGTTGATGAACATTATACTTCTAAGCTTTGCGGTAACTGCGGAGTGTTAAATGATCCTAAAACATCTAAAGTTTATAGATGTAAATGTGGAACTGTTTTAGACAGAGATTTTAACGCCGCTCGAAACATTTTGCTTCAGTACTTATGCTTGTAGATTTACCACGGGAGTTGATACTTTCCCTTAATTGAGTCGATTTAATCGATTTATAGTATCTGTTGAAAGCGAAGATTCGTATAACAATGTGATTCACAGATCAAAAATGCGATGAAAGAAGATTGTTATTTTTTTAGATGCAAGCTTATCATGTTGTCCTTTACAAAAACTCCGAGTATGACTCCGCTCGAATCAGTAATTGTCAGTAAGCCGCTGTTGTCTAACTTCAGAGATATTTTTTTGTTAAGGATCGGGTGATCGTCTTCTGAAACAAATACATTATCTATTATGTCAAAAGTGTGAACAACAATGTCTCCTGACTTTTCAGAAAACGAAATTTCTCCTGACCCCTTTGAAAGGATAATTGTCATTGTTTCGATCCCGGCGATGTATGAGAATGATGGTTCTATTTCATAAAACCCGGAGAAGTCTTGCGGCTCATCTGCCGACCTCAAGTAAACTATAATGGCAATGATCACGGCTATGACCACAACCGCTAGCAAAAATATTGGAATCATTTTCTGGGTTTATGTATATACAAATGAAATATCTAAGTATCAAAGATTTCAAAGACGAAGGTCAATCCATTAAGTTGAAAGGAGTAAGCATTGTAAAATTCTATGCGCCGTGGTGCGGCTACTGCGTGAAAAGTCAACCTCAGTACGAAGCGCTTGACGCCGCGGCGGGCAAAAAAATAAACGTTTGCATGTTCAACTGTGATGAAAATGCCGACTTTTTGAAAGTGATCAACAGCGGACTACATGGTTACAAAGTAGAAGGATACCCGACGCATGTTATTTTTGTCAAAGGACAGTACTACGAAGTTTACGAAGGCCCGCGCGACGCCAAACCGATGCTCAATTATTTGCTACAGATTGCGACGAGTCACTAGCTCGAAGCTCATTCATTCTATCTCTGATCTTGTCAGATTCATCTAACAATGTTTGAAACTTGTCTTCAGAAGAGTCCGACTTAACAGTGCGACACAATTTCGCGAGTTCAATCACACGCGAGACATCCATATTTTCAAAGACTCCATCTGAATCTAATACTACTTTCAGAATTTCTTCCTTGAGCTCTTCTACGCACATTTGTATAGACATAATGAATATAACTGTGAAAAAAGAAATGCTGACAGATGAAGAAATAATGGATCAACATTTAGCCGAAGCTGTTGACATCGCGCAAGCAATGCGAAAATCGCGGTTTGACATTTGGGATATAATCGACGCCCATTTGAAATCTCCGGATTTGGCTCTGTATAAAAAAGAAGATTACAAAGAATACCACTATCTAGTTCATAAGGGAAACGCCAAAGATCAAGCTAAGGAATTAGCCGACAAGTTAGCAGAGCGAAACCCATTTGTCGCGGTGTATTACTTTGTGAATGCAAACGAATGTATCGTGTCTATCGAAGGGGTAAAGCTTGTTTATTTTTACAACTACAAGTTCAAAGTGCTGCCTAATGAAATAATAGGATCTGGTGTCGTCAGTCGGCACGGAAAGGTTAAATCTAGGCCGAAGTATAGTAAGCCGTCGCGTAAAAGTGAGTCGAATAGAAGTAAGCATTCGCGAAAAAAGGAGTTGCCAAGAAGCAAGCCTTCCCTAAAAAGCAAGCCTTCTCTAAGAAGCAAGCCTTCCCTAAAAAGCAAGCCTTCTCTAAGAAGCAAGCCTTCTCTAAGAAGCAAGATTGATTCCGTTCTTGAAAGGTTTGATAACTATGCAACCAAGTGCGGATTTTTGGTGGCCGTTGACATTTGGTCGATAGTCAAAGCATTGAAAAAACAAATATACGGAAGTCGATACACTATCGACAATGATTATTACTTCTTAGATTTCAGAATGCGTAGAGTAAAGTTTTTGGTCAATGACAAAACAGTATTGACTTTGTTCAACTTCGCGGAATATGAAGCAGTGGAAATCACAGACAAAACTGTGATGCATGACTCTTGTTATCAAAGGTGTGTTGCAATGAATGAGTTGTATGAAGGTGTTTCAAACGGACATTACGAGCCTGTGAAAATAACCGGGAAGACAATTGGCCGGTTTGTAAGTGAAAACATAACTAAGATGTCAATGGGTAGTTTCATGTACAGGCATCCTTATACGAAGTCCGGAGTTGATAATTGGAACAAATAATGTTTCAATTGACGTTCAAAGAAGAATCAATAGAGATACATATCGAGTCAGATGAAGAAGCAAAAACCGCGTTAAAGTGGCTAATCCGGATATTCAAAATTGAAAACTTTATCAAGATAGAGTAAAGGCCTGGGAGCTATGGAGTCACTAATCGCTGAATGGGTTTACAACGGCAAGTACAAGTCTAAGACGGATTTCACTCTTGAGATTGCGATTAAGTTCTATCCTTGTCTCATTCAGTTTATCACTTTCAGAGAGAAGTTCTCTACTGGGTTTTGGTTTGAGCCGGCTAAGTATTCTCAGTTCATTATCAGTAAGCAACAAGCTAAAGAAATGATAAAGTCTAAAGACTTGTTGTATAGTCGCGATTTTATCAAAGGGGACTCCAATGAATACATTTTCAGCAACTCCGGGTTGTACAAAATTCTTACAAGCGACGCTGACACTTGCCTTCGCAATTTGAATTATATTGACCATGAGTATAATGAATACATTAAGGACTTGCATGAGCTCAACATTGAGATCACAGAATGATCTGTCAGAATGTAAACACCCGCTGGTGTCTCTTTTTTTGAAACAGGATTTGCCACCAGCTCTTGGCGTTGATTACATTGTAGAACAAATTCTGAACAACAGAAACCAAATAATTGAAAGACTCGATTCTGACTATTATTTTCATTGTGGTATATTGACAAAAAAAATACACTTCTTGCAAACAGCGCTCGCAATTAGCGTTGTAACAACTTTGCTAACAAGTGGTGCATTGGCAATTAAAATTCTGACTCATGATAAGATATAGATATAAAGCGGGGCCTATTCGGGCAAGCCATTAGTATCAAGCATGGCTTCTTGCACGCAGATTTCTATATTCTACGAGAACAAGTCACTTTTGCCGAATGATATAGCAATTGCTTGACTTGCAAGAATGTGGCCGATAGCTTTGTAAATGCCCTAATCGGAGCATATCTTTCTTTTTTGATTGCCGCGTAAGTTGTTTAAATCGCCGGCGGGGCATCACAGCAAACCCATGTAATCTTTCCGTTTTTTCGGACCATGTAAGTCCCGTTAGTAACCACCGGACTTGTCAAAGGACCGGTATAAGCGGCGGTTACAAGTTTGACATTAATGGGTTTCACTACAACTTCACTGAGGTATAATCTCAGATAGAAGTCTACAGACCGTAAGTTGTTGCTTACAAGTGTTTGCCATGCGGCTGACTTGGAATACTTAGCGATCAATTTAGTTTCAGGCTTGCAAGTTAGTTCCGCGCGGTTGTGTCTAATGACAATCATGTTTTGGTCTGTTACTTCTTGTGAATCCCAAACAGCCGGAGTATGATATTCCAATTTGTTGTGCTCTAGACACAGTGTTGCAATTTTATCCGAGTGGTTAACATCGGAGATGGCAATCCAGCCGGCTTCAGTGAGTACTTCGTGATCAGGTGTTATCATTTTGTTGATTATATTGTTGAAGACATATTATCTACTAATAAAAGTCTTACCATGAGTCTCTTTGATCGAATCGAAAATATTTTCCCGGTAACTCACGTTAGCATCTATGAACAGTATAAAAAGGCTAAAGCATGTTTCTGGGATGTAACGGAACTAGATTTTTCAAAAGACAGACAACATTGGGATTCTCTTTCAAAGGACGAACAGTTTTTTCTCGAGAACGTCTTAGCCTTTTTCAGCCAATCTGATCAGATTGTTAACATTAACCTCGGGGATCGCTTCTTGAAAGACATAGAGTCACTCCCGGGATCTATCTATTGTAAGCTGTTTTACAACTTTCAGGTTATGATGGAAGATATTCATAGTATCACTTATGAGACTTTGCTTCATACCTACATCACAGATAAACAAAAGTTAGCTAAATTGTCTAAAGCCGTTCATACTGTCCCTGCCATTGCACTCAAGGCAAAATGGGCTGAAAAATGGCTTACTTCAGACGCTAGCTTCGGCCAGCGTTTGATTGCATTTGCTGTACTCGAAGGAGTTTTCTTTAGCGGATCGTTTTGCTCGATCTTCTGGGTTCGAGAACGTGGCATTTTGCCAGGTTTGACCAAATCAAACGAATTTATATCACGGGACGAAGGTATGCATTATATGTTTGCCATCAGTTTGTTCAAGTCATTAGAAAATCCAGATTGCTCTGAGGAAACTGTTAAAAGCATTCTTAAAGAGGCGGTTGAAATTGAACAAAATTTTATTACTCAGTCATTTAGCTGTGCATTAATCGGTATGAATGGAAAGTCGATGTGTGAATACATTGAATTTATTGCTGATTTCATGTTAACTCAACTTGGGATGGCAAAATATTACAATACGTCTAATCCGTTTCCGTTTATGGAAAATATCAGCCTTAGCAACAAGACAAACTTCTTCGAACAACGTGTCTCTGATTATAAAAAGGCTAATTCTGGTCCAGGTGCCGATTTGAGTTTATCGTTAGACAGTGATTTCTGAGTTAACAAAATTGCAAAGTGGTAAAACATGGTTAAGTGTGCTGAGATTGGATGCAATACGCATGCTTGTTTCGGAACAGTTTGGAAACGGCCTGAGTACTGTTCCGGATAAAGAGATTAGCGTAGTTAACTTGTTCTACTCAGCTTAGAAGTCTTTTGACATTCTTGTCAAATTCCGTTTCTGTTAAGCACTTTCGGAACATAGCTATATTGTCAAAGAGCTAGTCAACATTTTCTGCTAGGTCAAATTCCGTTTTTTGACCCGTCCCGACACGTGTCTGAGCGGTAGTCAACATTTTTCACCATGGCAATATCAATGTATCTTTTTTTGATCCACGCTCCGACATATCTCTGAGCGTAAGACAATATTTCTACCATGGCAATATTAATGTATCTCTTTTATTTAACCCACTGCGAGACGTCTCGCAGCCGGCAGTCAACATTTTCTACCATGTCAAAACACGTTATATTTTTTGACCCGCTAAACACGTGTCGGAGCCGGTAGTCAACATTTTCTAACAAACCAAAAAAAAGAGTCGTACATACGTACAAGCCGGCTAGTTTTTGACTTTGCATAAGAAACCATCAATGACCAATGAATCCCAAAAGTCAATCCCGGATGATGTCTTGAGTGCGATGCTCTTAATTTTTTTGACGTCTCTAACAATTTCGACAAGGTCTCTCTCGCAATCAATATTTGGCTGCTCAAACATTTCTAACCTTTTTTCGTCCTCTGACAAATATGGTTCAATCGCGTTTAGGCAACTTGAGTCGATGTGTATTAGCGTTTTGTTTGATTTTTTTACCTTTACATACACGCCGATTGATCTTAACCCATATATGAATGAGTCAACTTTGTCATGAGTCCAGTCTACAATTGCATCACAGTGATGGCCATCCATGGTCTTTCTTTTCTTTCCGGTTTTAGCTAGTTCTATCAGATCTCTAACTAACGGCATAAACAGTTTTCTAGTTCTTGGATCCTTTATGACATAGTCAGGAGTTCTGACTAGCGCAAGTTTGACTCCGGCTTTTAACGCGCTTAGCTCGTGTGTTTCGTCTTCTGAACAAATTACTAATTTGTCACTGAGCGTTATTGAACATCCGCTCATAAATGTTATCTCATAGCATTCTGTTTCAGACGTGTCTATACAAATATGCGGCTTTGTGTCATCCCCGATTCCGACATATTTGAATAACCTTTTCGATTGGTCTAGCGTATTAACGTATCCTTGCGTGGTTAGCACCTTCATGTTTTAGTGTTTATACTTGTGAGTTTGTAAACGATTAAAATACATTCTGGTCTTAAAATTGATTTTTCATTGTTGATATAGTATAGAGCAAATGGCTGACTTAAAGCAGAATTCCGTGAGTGGCGTTGATGCCAATGATCTAACTGCTATCTTGGATAGCATCTTAGTTAAGGAACGAAGCTTAATCTGCCACCATGTTGACTCATTTAATCAGTTCGTTGAAAACGGCATTAAGTCCATTATGACTGAGACGTTTAGAATTGTGGTTGAGTATAACAACATTCGTGACGCTACTCAGGAAGATAAGTCCATTGAAAAATATGTCATGGAAGCTAAGATTCTGGATGTTTCATTGAGCAGCCCAACCACAGTTAACTTCGATACACAGAAGCACGAAATTTTGTATCCTTGTGAGGCCCATCGCAAAGACTTGACTTACTCTAGCAGTATGAAAGTCAGCGTTGAAATCACTTGTAAGGCATTCAAAAAAGACGGCACCGTTCTAGAACGTTCTGATCGTATTGAAGATTACCGTATTGGTTCCATCCCAGTAATGGTTGGATCTAACTTGTGCAACACTCATAAGTTGACTCGTGAAGCAATGCTTCACATTAAGGAAGACCCCACCGATCTAGGTGGATACTTCATCATTAAGTCAAATGAGTGGATCATTGATAACATTGAAAGCATGACTTACAATCTGCCCCGTGAATTCAAAGTTGTGTCTAAGAACGCGAGTATCAAAAACGAGCTCGCTCGTAGCGATATTATCTCCAAACCAGGAGACAATTTCGAGAACTCATCTAACATTGTTTGCAAGTATCTCAACAATGGCAACATTCAGTTTGAGATTACAAACAACCGGTTTAAGAACATTGCGATTCCGTTTTACGTGCTCTTCCGAGCATTCGGAGTTTGCGACGACAAAGCGGTTACCGAACACATTGTTTACGGTATGGAGCTACAAGATAAAGTCAACGACCCAGTTATGAAAAAGATGCTTACAATTATTGAGGCAGCATTTGTTTCAAAGTACAACTCTCTTGGAGACGCTTACAGCGCTCATACTCAGGTGGAGACTCTTGAACTTATCGGTAGATTCATTAATGACTACTACTTGGGAGACGCAAAGGACAAAGAGTCTATGAACACTCGTAAGTATAATGTTTCAAACGTGTTGAGTATCTTGGACAAAGACATTTTGCCTCACGTCGGCCTAACCGCCGAAGCAAGATACAACAAGGCCAGATTCTTGGGACACTTGATTCACAGATTATTGCTAGCACACATGGACATCATTCCGTCAACTGACAGAGATTCATATAAGAACAAGCGTGTCAACCCCGCGGGAGTTTCCTACGCTAAAGTGTTTAAGACGAACTTCAACTTCGCGATTGTCCAACCTGTCAGAAGGCAGTTTATCAAAGATTTAAAGTCTACTTCATTCTCAAATCTGAACTTGGCTCACTCTTTTGAAACAGCTATTTATGGACATGAGTTTGAACGCGCGTTAGTGCATGCGATCATCATCGGAGATAAGACCATTTCTATCAATAGGAAGAGCGTACAAAACCGTTTGTCTTCACAGCAGTTGCATCGCAAGAATCAAATCAATGTAATCTCAGCACTACGAAACATTAACACAACAAACACTAGTTCTGCCAAACAGTCAGAACGCGCTAACGAAATGCGGCGTGTACACTCGTCAACTATTGGTTACGTGTGTTGTATTCAGTCGGCCGATACTGGTGAAAAGGTGGGTATGCAAAAGCAGATGGCAGTGTCATCTCGAATCGCACTTGGATCTTCAAGTCAAAAGCTTAAAGAGATCGTAATCGCGGATGTTATCCCTCTCGACAAAGTTACGAACGTATCCATTTACCTTGAGAAACTGACTAAAGTATTTGTCAATGGGTATTGGATTGGATGCACAAAGGACCACTCAGAGTTTACAAAGAAGTACAGAGATATGCGCCGCAAAGGCTCTATCCACTACATGACAACAATTGTTATGGACTTCAGGACAAATGAAGTATACCTCTGGACAGACATCGGAAGAATTGTTCGCCCTTTGATCATTGTGTATTCAGGAGAATCCGGTCAGTACATTAAGCTAACAAAAGAGCACATTCACAAACTGAATGCCGGACTAATTGACTACAATGATCTTCTTGATGAAGAAATAATCGAGTTCATTTCCCCGGAGGAGCAGCAGAACTGTTTGATCGCCAAAGACATTGAGACACTAACTCTTCATAAGACTAGTAAGACAATGCACTTCACGCATCTGGACATTGCTCAATCAATTGTGGGAATTCCTGGGCTGACAAGTCCGTTTACCAATCACAATCAGCCGGCTCGTGGTATCTTCCAGACTAACCAAGTTAAGCAAACATGCGGAGTGCCGTGCATGAACTTTCCGTATAAGACTTACAAAGAAATGTTCATGCAAGTTTACAATCAGAAGCCACTGGTAAAGACCATGGCCAACAAATACATTCAGCCTATTGGTATGAATGCTGTGGTTGCTATTCAGATTTACGGAGGTTACAACCAAGATGATTCCCTTATGATGAATCAAGGGGCTATCGATCGCGGACTGTTTACAACTCATCACTTCACCTTTGAAAAGACAGAGTTGGACAAGAACGAAGAGTTCTCCAATCCCGATCCAATTACAACAACAGACATCAAAGCTTACTCAGATTATTCAAAGCTCGTAAACGGAGTTGTCCCAGTGGGAACTCTTATCGAGAAAGGAGACATTGTAATTGGTAAGATCTGTAAGCTCGGCAAGACAGATCAGTACGGAAATTACACGCACTATGATAAATCAGTTGTATACAAATACGAGGAACCATCGTATGTATGGGATGTTATCAAAGGGCGAAATGAAGACGATTCCGTATTTTGTAAAGTGGTATTCAGAAGTGTACGAAAGGTAGAGATCGGAAACAAGTTTAGTAGTCGAAGTGGCCAAAAGGGAACAGTAGGCATGATTTACCGCGATTCAGACATGCCATTTTCATCTAGTGGCATGCGTCCAGATATCATCTTTAACTCTCATTCTCTTCCTTCCCGTATGACTATGGGAGTTATCCTGGAAGGACTGTCAGCAAAGGTGAGCGCTCACAAAGGCACAATCTTTGATGCCACTATCTTCAAGAAGACAAACATATCAGACATTTCCGGCATGTTGAAACAAATTGGGTTCAACGCAAATGGAACCGAGAGATTATACAATGGTATCACAGGACATTACATGGATGTCGAAATCTTTATCGCTCCGATTTACTACCAGTGTCTACAAAAATTTACTGTAGACACAGTGTATGCTCACAGAGAAACACCTACAGATGCATTGACACGACAGCCACTTGACGGCAAATCTGCCCAAGGCGGAACACGTATGGGAGAAATGGAACACGCATGTCTCGCGACAAGTGCTGTCAAAAGTCTACATGAGAAATCTGCGGACCACTCTGACATGTTCTACATCTATGTGTGTAAGAATTGCAAACGCCGCGCAATTGTCAACGAAGAGAAGAAGATTTATAAGTGCAACACTTGTCATGATGACTCTGACATAGTTAAGATTAAGACGACTTGGTCGGTGAAAACATTTATGGATGAGATTGAATCATGCAACATTGGAATGGATTTATATCCAAAGGAAACCACATTCCAGAAGATGCTTTAAATATCTCTTACATTCATGAGTATTCATTTTTTTGACGCGAGCGATTTTTGACGCGAGCGATTTTTGACGCGAGATTAGTATACCAATGGTAATAATCGGAATTGTACTTTTGCTGGTTATTGCGGCAGCGATATTTTTTCAAAGTGGCTCTCTCGGGTCTTATGAATCTAAAATGCTGAGTCTTGAAAAATCGCTTGTCGAGATAAATGCCAAAATAGTTGCTGCTCGGAATTTTGACAATTCATCAAAGCAAGCACTCGAAACTATAAAGAACGATATAACTTCAAACATGACAGAACTAGCCGAGTCAATGGGCCAAAAGCTTAAATCATTTGACTCATTAGCTAATACTACTTCTTTTATCACAGTGGCAAACTTAGGTTCTGATAACAGCCTAGTGAAATTATATTCTGACAATGTACCAGATGTGTCGTTTGCTGATATATCAGAACGGCTAAACCAGTTTATACAGTTCAACAATTCAGAAACAGAAAGACTAGTAAACAAGTTAACCGCCGAAACAAAACTAACAGCGGCTGAATTCGTTTCAACATTGTCAACAATTGAGTCAAAGATAGGCAACATAGAAAATCTCAAGTACACGAAAATGTATAACGGCAACATAATCAATGCACTCAATGGTCTGGCAAAGAGAATCGAGAATCACAGTTCAGATGAAAACGAGCTGGACAAGATCAAAAAAACAATCGACTCATTGACAGAATATTATAAAGATACAATCTACTGGGACTTTGACAAAGTATCGCAAGCAATTGCACCAACACTCGGACTATTATATCAAAGGGCAGGCCCAGATTCAATCGTAGAAATACAGAAAGTACTTAACCAGGTTTTGCCGCGTAGTACAGGACTTTTAGCGATGCGCCAAGCCGTGCAAATGACGCGAAAGCTTGCTTACGAGAATCTAAGATATAACGAATATGCTAGCCAGTTAGACAGAGTTGATCGCATTATAGATCAAGAGGCTGGCGCGTATAAAACTTCCGAGTTTATCAACAACTTACAAACTGCCATCAATGATTTACAAGGTAAACGAGTTCTAAACAAAGCCGAATTAGATAAATTGATTAAGGTTGCTTCCGAATTTGTCATTCCGGAGTTTGACTTTTCTTACTTACAGAAAGAAACAGCCAATGTTACTGAAACGCAAGCTGTTATCAACAAACTCAAAGATAACATACTTGAAGTGAAAGCCCGATATAACATTTCATTTGACATTAATCAGCGATCGCGCGACTTAGAGTCTATTGTTACAACATTGGGAAACTGGATCCAGCCGAGCCAAGGGCAAGTATCAATCAAAGACAAACTATCCGAGATAGAAACTAATTTGTCAAAGGGCTTGGATTTGTCTAATGAAATAGAAAGACTAAAAACCGCAATCGGAATAAGGGCAATATCGGAAAACAGAGATCTTATCACAATTGCAAGCAACGCTGCTGTTCTTGCTAAACAAGTAAAGAACTATATAGGTAATCTGCCTTATGATAAGAAATTATCAGATCTGGTTGCTGAGATGTCTAAGAGAGTTTTATCATTGGAAGATTCTTTGTTTTACATCACACCTTCCGGAATGAGTACACAATTGGAAAGTATGTCAAATCAAATCAAATGGTTTAAAACTGCAACCGCCGATCTTTTAGATTTCGACACAAAGAAGTTAATAACTGATAAATCTTACAATGACAATCTTGACTACTACATATCAGAATTGGCAAAGTTGCAATCAATAGTAGATACAACAGAAACCGTGAGAACAGTGGACAGTAACATGGCCTCTGCGATAAAGAACATCACAGACAAACTCGATAGCATGCAAATTGACATAAGTAACATTCCGTTAATAGCCAAAATGAGAGACAACTATAATACAAGTTCAGTTAATTACCTTGCATCAGTTACGCAGTCTGTTAACTCCCTTAGCCTGGTAACAATTACCAAAACAATCAGCGACTTGCAGGCAGTTGTTGAAAGTATTAAACTGCCAGAAGCTCTTCCGGAAATGCCCGACACATCTATTATCAAAAGACTATCAGATTCAAATGAATGGACAAAAAAGAAAGACGCCATTGTGAAACTAGTTGATACTATTGGCTACTTGCAAGTAGCCGGAGCTTCTACTTCGGGACTATCAGATAAACTAAAGCTTGTAATTGCTAACTTACCGACAGGTACAAGATTTAGTAAATCATTTGTTAATGCGTATTCTGATTTCACAAAGTCTCTTTCCTCTAGTTATAAAACAGCGCTAGCAAATATTTCAACAGTAACGCCTATTGAAATAAAAAACGTAATTATCAACGATTGCTTTTCTCTTATCAAAATTGTGTTAGATCCCGCGGGAACCCCGTTGGCTTCATTTGTTTCAGACAGTGTAGCATCTTTTGACACATCTACAATTGTACCTAAGATATTTACTTTGCAAGGAATCACTTTGGCTGATTTCGACAATCTAAACAACAGTGCTACAAATCTTGCAAATATCCTGGGAGACTTTAAGCAGTCTCAGTTCAATTCATTAGCAGAAAGAGTTAAGTCTATTGAAACAAAAATGGGTGCAACCGCTAATACTTCATTAGACATTGCTACCGCAAAAACCGACTCTTACTCTTTGACAAAGATACCTGCGACTGGAGATGCATACTTTTATGTTCCTATGACTTTTAACAAAGGAACATTAACCGAAGGTCTTACAAGTATTAACTATCCGAACATAAAAGTTCCTCATACATTTTCCGCATCTAAACTGGGATACACAACAGCGACAAAGATGACACTTGCAGACATGTATACTTACTTCTCTGTCATTCCGGATGCAAACTTTTCAGGATGTCCAAATTTCTCAACCTTGTACTTTGCAGATGCTAGCAATAGCGTGCTTGTCTACAACAAGCCAAAGAACTCTAATGAATCGTTCATCTATGAACTTGTTAACGGAAGTTATACAAACAGTACAGTTAATGTTGCCACCATTAAAAGTCCGTTCACCTTGACAGCAAGACAAATGACAGAATTTGTTTTCACTGTGCAATACAATGACGGAAGCATTGTCAGTTCTATGAAAAAATCAGAACTGCTTAATATTATCAATCAGTTCACTATGTTTACAAAGACTTATGGGATGACAATTAGTATGTATCTTGGATTTAAAGTCACGGGACTTTCAACTCAGTTAAGTAACGGGTTAACAGTTGCAGCAACTTCGGCGAAGTTGACCATAGACGCCAAAAAGAAAGGAATCGTCCATAATACATTCAATGATTTTTCAAAGTACGGATTTTTATTAAAAGGATCTACAAGCGCAACGAAGTTTTCTTACGTGCCTTCTTCCAGTGGAAGCACTCAGAATGCAATGTGTCAAAAAAATGAATATGCATGCGGGCTGTCTAGTTATCTCACAACGTCTACAGACACTTCTACTTTACTGGGCCAAACTGGACAGAAAATGTTAGTGTCGCCAGTATGTTGCGACTTTAAAAAATATTAGCATGTTCTTACAATCGATAAGAAGAACATCAGAGGAATCGCCCACTTGAAAAATTGTTCTCTTAGTTTCAGCTCTATTAATTGCCATGCAATTAGTTCTAATTCGTGCGCGCTTGTTTGTAATGTGATATAATTCATATCATCGCAAAGCTTAAACATATCAGCTGCGGAATACGACCCCAATGAATATTTATTCACTATGCGGTTCAACCTGTTTGCTAAGTTCTTACGTTCATCGATGCTGAACATTTCAGACGAGCAAATATGCATCATACTTATCTGTCTGAATATTTCTATCAATTTTGCTGACATATAAACATGGTATTGCCATGCTATAATTGAGATCAGAAACAGTTGCATATTTGCCAAAATTGATTTTCTTATATCTGTACTATGAGAAATAATGCCGTGCTTGCCAGAAGTTCCTTCAATGTTAGTTAATTACGGAATTAACATTGACAATCTCATGGAACGTATAAAATCAGATTGCACTAAGTCTGTTATAAATAAGTTCCATGTAAGTATACTTCTGGCAAGCACGGGGGAAGTGTTATCATACGGAATCAACAAGCATTTATGCGATGGAGAAAAAATTGGACACAGTAAATTCAGTTTGCATTCCGAAGTTAATTGCGTGGTTAACTATTACTTCAAGCCGGTACTTAATGAGAATACGACCACTTTACTTGTTATGAAACTATCAAAAAAAATACAGAAGCTTGGAAACAGTAAACCCTGCGCTGCTTGCAAGGTATTCATTTCAAACAACCAAAGTAAGATCAATTTGAGCAGAGTCATTTATTCCACACAGGCCGGGTTTGAAGAGACTAATGATATTATTTCATTGGACTCTAAAGTTAGCTCCGGCGATAGGCCGACATTGCGAAACCCAATTTACATTAAGAACGCAGATGAGTGAAATACTCTTGCGCTTGTTTCCAAGTTGGACTTGGCTTTGTTTTTTGTATCCTACCTTTTAGTTTATCGACAGCGTTTTCGAACTGCAACTCAGTTGCTTTGTTCCACTTTGTTCCAAACTTGGATATGTATTTTTCTTTAAGTTCGCGCTTCTTTGACAAAAATGTCTGGCGCTCTTGGTGTATCAACTTCTTATTCACTTTGTCTTTGAGAATGTACAACCATTTCATAAGAGACGCGCGCGAGTCTAAATATTTTTCAATAGGCTCTTCTTTCCAAAACCTTCGGTACGATTCTAGGCAAAAAATACAAGGAAGAGTATACTGAAGGGATCCGTAAAAAGCTTTGTACTGACTTCTCAAAGTGGTATGGCATTTATTTTTGGGGTTGATACTAACCGGGTAATTTAACCCAGTGAAAAATAATGTCTGCCAGAAATGAGGCCCCCATTTTTTTGGACTGATTCCTACTTGTGATTCCATTGTTATATTAGTTTGAATCATAAAATGATTCAACTTGTATGAAAAAAGAAAGAAACTACACTATTCGTCAAAAGTCTCCAACCATGACATCCGCAGAGCGACACGCCTTTGCCATTTTGATAAAATCCTTCGTGCGACGGATACATTCATCCACGTAGAACCCTGTCATCAAGGCAATGCAGTTGCATGCCTGTTGTTTGTAGACATTATGCATGAACAAGTGCCCTCGGGAAAGCTCGCGCTGAAGTTTTGTGTCAAGATGGCGAAGGTAAGTCTTCTTGACTCGAGTAACGCAACCAATCGATCCTTCCATGATGATTGCTTTTGTGTGCCGGTGGCGCGGCTGTTAGTATGTCAAATTAGTAAACTCGGAATTCAACTTTTTTTATCAAGCGTTAGTATACAAGAATGGCCGAAGGTTACTGCATGAAATGCAAAGCTAAGCGCGATATGAAATCCACTGAAGAAGTCACTATGAAAAACAAACGCAAGGCTATGAGAGGCGTGTGTGCCAAGTGTGGAACTAAGATGTTCAAAATTCTAGCTGGCCCTGGTAAGTCCAAAAAGGGAGGCGCCGTCAAGTCCAAGAAATCTAAGAAGTCAAAGAAAGGTGGCGCTGCTAAGTCCAAGAAATCAAAAGCTCGTAAATAAAAGTTGAATTCCGGATTTACTAATTTGACATAACAGCAGCACAAGCACGCAAAGAAAGACATGAACTGCCCAAACACCGCCGGGGATTTGAAGTACTTTGACAAGTTCATTTCGGAGATGCCAGAGTATTTCTCTGGAAACTGCGAGCTTGACTCTTTTGCTCAATTCGTTGAAACATCCTTTGTTTCAATGGACGTTCACGTGGAGACGATCGAGCCAATGGAGATCGACGAAGACGACATGGTCTTCAAAGCGCTAGAAGACGAGCTTTACGAAACCGGGTTTGTGAAATGGTCACCTGAAATGGATTTGTATTGCTACGAAGAACTCTAGTGGCGAACTTTCGCAAGTTCATTTCTTTTTTTGTCCAATGAATATACAATGGTTTTAATCAAGAACTTAACCCAGACCCAAGTTAATGGGATCGCCGATAATTACAAGGGCGAAGTTATCACCAATGCCGACTCCAATAAGCTTATGTTTAACAACGGTACAGGATTCACTTACCTTGTTTACTCCGATCTTAACAATGTTATCACTGGGCTATCCGGTGTGAGTGCCACTAATCTAACAGGTACACTACAAACCGCCGCGCAACCTAATGTTACCAGTTTAGGAACCCTCACTGGACTAACCGTAAACAATAACTTAGTAGTCGCCCAGCATAACGGAGTTGACAAAGGGCTTACCCTTGGTGGTACCTTAGTAACTTCGAGCGCCGATCAGCTAAACTATGTCAACACCACTCCTGGTACCGCCGAGGCGGGTAAGGCACTTATTACTGATTCCAATAATAGCATCGTAGGACTGACAAATTTAGAAACGGATAACTTGACGGTCAACGGAACTCTTGTTACATCTTCGGCCATTGAGCTCAATTATGTTGATGTGAATACTCTTGGTGTGGCTCAAGCCAGCAAGGCTTTAGTTGTTGATGCTGACCGTAACATCACAAACATTAACACCCTTGAAGCAGACTTCATTCAAGTTAATGGTACCCTTGTGACATCTTCGGCCATTGAGCTCAATTATGTTGATGTCGACACTCTCGGAATTGCTCAGGCCAGCAAAGCTCTTGTTGTTGATGCTAGTAGAAATATCAGCAACTTGAATAATGTAAGTGCCGTTAATCTCACAGGTACTTTGCAAACCGAGGCTCAGCCAAACATTACCTCTGTCGGAACTTTGCAAGGTCTTACTGTTACTGGCACGACCAATTTGGAAAGTTTATCTGTCAATGGAGTTCCGTTAGATGCCTTTAAGCTAGGAGGTCTCAAACTGAGAGTGTATTCTACTCCTGATTTCACAGGCCGAGTAATTAAGGCTGACATTATTAACACAGTAAACTTTGTAAACTATGAGCCAGTGACAGGAACGACCACCAACTATTCTCTAGAAGCATGGGGTTATATTAAACCCCTTTACACTGAATCTTATACATTTACTGTTTCGTCTAATGACAGATTCCGGTTATGGATCAATAACCAACTTGTTAGAACTGAATGGACAGACGGAGATGATAACAATCTTCAAACTTCTCCTATTGCCCTTACCGCCGGCCAGTGGTATCCTGTGTACATCCAACACGCCCAATATACCGGAACTGAAAAACTGTCTTTGACTTGGTCAAGTCCTACTCAAACCAGTGAACTTGTTCCGGCTGCTGCTATGGCTTATGACGATAAGATGCTTACTGTTAATTCCCATGAGTCATTTGTACAAGACAAGATTACTTTGTACGATAGTGTCAATACCACTCAAACTTCATTAGCTGTTAATTCAAATGGGGACTTGGATATTACAGCTGCTTCTAACAATGTTAACATTGTAGGCCACAATGGGTCCACCACTGGTCTTAAGCTCGCCGGCACTTTAGTCACTGCTACGGCGACAGAACTGAACTACAATGACACAACTGTTGGTACTGGTGCATCAGCTAAGGCTGTTATTTTAGACAGTAACAGAGATTTCACAGGAATTAGAAATTTAACAACGGATGGTCTGCTCGGTATTAATACGACCACCCCTGATAAGCAAGTGGAGATCAATTCGGCAACTGGTGAAGCACTGAGATTGACTTATAATGATACTGCCAACTATGCAGACTTTGATGTTAGCTCTGTCGGTATTTTGACAGTTAATGCTTCGGGTGATAAAATCAATCTTAAGGATAATGTCAATATGGCTGATCATGACGGATCAACTATTGGCTTACAGCTTGCTGGCATTTTGGTAACTGCCACCGCCGCTGAGTTGAACTATGTGGACACTACCCAAGGTGCTGCAGAGGCAAGCAAGGCTTTAGTTCTTGATTCTTCTCGCAACTTGACAAATGTCAATAATTTATCTTTGACTGGTTCTTTAGCTACAAGTCTTGTTACTGACTCAACTAGCTCAACGACAGGTTCAATTGTAACAGCAGGTGGCGTCGGAATTGCCAAAAACTTAAACGTAGGCGCAGCAGCGGCAGTAGCTACTACTCTTTCGGTGGGCACAGATTTAACTGTTGGTGGAACTCTTGGTGTAACTGGAGCCGCTGCTCTTTCAGATGCACTCTCGGTTTCTGGTGCGATTACAAACTCTAACACTACTCAATCGACAAGTACTTCAAGCGGTGCCATCACAACTGCTGGTGGTGTGGGAATTGCCAAGAACTTAAATGTGGGAGGCACAGTGACAGTTACGGGTAATGCTACACTAAGTGCTAATTTGTCTGTCAATGGACCTGCACTTGTTATTCCTGTGGGAAATACCGCGGCTAGACCCACTGGTGCTGCTGGTCAGATTCGCTATAACTCTGAAACTTCACAATTCGAAGGTTTCGGGGCTGGAAACACATGGGGATCACTCGGTGGTGTAACTGATGTTAATCAAGATACTTACATTTCAGCAGAAGACACCGCAGGCGCTAACAACGATGAACTCAAATTTTTCAATAATGGATCTGAGTCGATGCGACTGACTGCTCTTGGTCTAATGGGTTTAGGAACTAGTGCACCTGCTAAGAAGTTGGAAATCAACTCAGCGACTGGTGACGCTCTTCGTTTAACGTACAATGATAACAATGGATCGGCTGTTAACTACGCTGACTTTGATATCAGTTCTACTGGTATTTTGACAGTTAATGCTTCGGGCGCTAAGATTAATCTTAACGATAATGTCAATGTGGCTGATCACGACGGAGCAGAAGTTGGTTTACAACTTGCCGGTGTTTTGGTGACTGCTACTGCCACGGAGTTAAACTATGTTGACACTACTCCGGGTACTGCCGAAGCTAGCAAGGCGCTTGTTTTGAACTCTGCTCGTAATTTGTCAAATGTCAATAATTTGTCACTAACCGGTAATTTAGTAGCCACCGGCTCTGCAACTGTCAGTAGTGTATATCTTGCCAATTCGGAAGTTGATAGCAGCGTGTTCAAGATTAATTACTTGTCAGGATACACTGCCAATCAAACAAAGACAGGTTACCAATGGCATACCGCTTCCACTGATGTTTCGGTGGGTTCGAAAATTATGGAACTCGATTCCGAACTTAGCTTAACTGTTCCTTTCTTGAGCTCCAATTCTACTCAGTCTACAAGCACCACGACTGGTGCCATTACTACTGCCGGTGGTGTCGGTATTGCTAAGAATCTAAATGTTGGTGGTTCTTTGACATTAACTGGAGATGCTGCCCTTGATGCCAATGTAACTATCACTGGTCCGAGTTTTGTAATTCCTGTTGGTGATATCGCTTCTCGTCCAACTGGAGTTACTGGTCAAATTCGTTACAATTCAGAAACTTCATTGTTCGAAGGTTACGGCGCAGGTAACGTTTGGAGCCCTCTTGGTGGTGCGGAGATTGCCGATGTTGACAAGAATACAAAGATTACTGTCGAAGATTCCCCTGGTTCAAACAACAATGAAATAAAATTCTTTAACGACGGATCTGAATCTATGCGTATCACTTCTACTGGTTCATTGGGTTTAGGAACTAGTGCTCCTTCGAAAAAATTAGAGATTAACTCTGCTACTGGAGATGTTCTTCGTTTAACGTACAATGACACAGATGGTTCCGCGGTTGATTACGTTGACCTTAATGTTAGCGCAAGCGGTAACTTAGTGATCAACTCTTCTGGAAATGAAACGCAAATTGCCAGCTCTGACAGTTTCAACGTTGTTGGCCATAATGGATCTACTCTTGGTTTGAAATTAGCGGGTGTGTTGGTAACTGCAACTGCTAATGAGTTAAACTATGTTGACACTACAGCCGGAACTGCAGAAGCAAGTAAGGCTCTTGTTCTTGATTCTTCCCGTAATTTGACAAATGTGAATCAATTAACTTTGTCTACATTAATTTCAGATGCCACAACTGATTCCACAAGTGTGTCAACTGGTGCGATTACAACTGCCGGCGGAGTCGGCATTGCCAAGAACTTAACCATGGGTGGCATATTTTCAAACACGAATGTTACTCAATCTACAAGTGTATCAACTGGTTCATTTGTAACTGCAGGAGGCGCTGGTATTGCCAAGAATTTATTCATTGGAGGGACTTTAAATGCCACTGGAGCCGCTACTCTTTCGGACACACTCTCGGTTTCTGGCGCGATTACCAACTCTAACACCACTCAATCGACGAGTACTTCAAGCGGTGCCATTACAACCGCCGGTGGTGTTGGCATTGCTAAGAACTTAAATGTGGGAGGCACAATGACAGTTACTGGCGACACCACACTAAGCGCTAATTTATCTGTCGCTGGACCTGCTCTTGTCATTCCAGTTGGAAATACAGCTGCTAGACCCGTAGGAGCTGCTGGCCAAATCCGTTATAACTCTGAAACTTCACAGTTTGAAGGTTTTGGAGCTGGAAATACATGGGGTTCTCTCGGAGGAGTGACTGATGTTAACCAAGATACTTATATCTCAGCAGAAGACACCGCAGGCGCTAACAACGATGAACTCAAATTCTTCAACAATGGATCAGAGTCTATGCGACTGACTGCTCTTGGTCTAATGGGTTTAGGAACTAGTACACCTGCCAAGAAATTAGAAATCAATTCAGCTACTGGAGATGCTCTTCGTTTAACGTACAATGACAACAATGGTTCAGCTGCTAACTACGTTGATTTCGATATCAGTTCTGCCGGCATTTTGACAGTTAATGCTTCGGGTAATCAAATCAATCTTAACGATAATGTCAATGTGGCTGATCATAATGGTTCAACAATTGGTCTTCTTTTAGCTGGTGTGTTGGTGACTGCTACCGCCGCAGAGCTAAACTATGTTGACACTACTCCGGGTACTGCCGAAGCAAGCAAGGCGCTTGTGCTTGACTCTTCTCGCAACTTAACAAATGTGAATGCTCTTACAGCCACTACTCTAAACGCAACAACTGTAAATGCTACCAATGTGAAAACAACTGGTAATGTTGGTATCAACACATCCGATTTGACTTTCGGATTACAAATCAATGAAGCAACTGGTAATGTCTTAAGACTTGTTTACAACGATAGCGACGGCGCAGCTGCCAGCTCGGCCGACTTTACTATTGACAATGCTAGTAACTTGAGTATTAATGCTGCAGGTTCTGTTAATATTGCTACTCATAATGGATCTTCCACGGGCTTAAAGCTTGCCGGAGTGTTGGTTACTGCCACTGCTTCCGAGTTGAACTATGTTGACACCACGCCTGGCGCGGCTCAAGCAAGCAAGGCTCTTGTTGTAGATGCTAATCGCGATATTACAAACATTAATAGTATCTCAATGAACTCACTTAACTTGACTTTTGACAATGCTACTGGTAATTCTGTCGGAGCCCCACTTGTCATCACGCGCACAACGTCAGCCACTCCGGCTAACGGTCTTGGTGTTGGAATGACTTACAAACTTGAAAACTCAGCTAACGCTAACATCGAATTCGGTAACACTCAGGTCGTGTCTACCGACATTACGGCTGCTTCAGAAGACGGAAATTTCGTTGTTAACCTTATGACAAATGGTGCGCTTGTTGAATCTATGAGATTAAGTTCCACCACTATGTATGTCAATGAGCTCTATGAAACATCAGATCGTCGTGTCAAGGAAAATTTTGTCAGTGCCGATTTATCAGAAACGCATGCACGTGTTCTTAAGCTGAAGTTGACTGATTACAACTACATTGGTAACACGAAGACTCATCGCGGTCTTATTGCCCAAGAGGTTGAGGAAATTATTCCAGTGGCTATCGAAACTGCTGACCGTAACGGCATTTCTGATTTCAAATCTGTTTCCAATCGTGAAATCACGAATCACTTAGTCGGATCTGTGCAATATCTAAGTCAAAAACTTGAAGAGGCTCTCGCTAAGATTGCGGAATTGGAGTCACGTCTTTAAACAAATATAGATGTCAGATAATTTGCTAGTCAATCTCAACATTATCTCACGAATAAATTTAGGCGACAAAGTGTACATGAACGATGAAGGGTTTATAACGATAGACAACTCAACTGTGTTGCAAGGACTCATCCGCTTTGTCTTTCGAAATAGTAGGATCAAGACGATTAACAACCTTACTAATTTCTATAGCATCATCTTCGACTTGATAGACAGCTCGGTGGATTGTAGTAAGTCATTAGAGGTCTACATGAGAAAATCGCTAACCGGCCTGGAGAATCTTAAAGAGACGTATTCAAGCGACATAGTAACTACTTCAAAGCTTGACATCATACTTGATAATGTCAGATTGTATATCTCAAAACTCGACGCCAAAAAAAACAACTGATGACTTTTAGTGTTCCAACTCTTTTCCACAATGACAGAGTAGGTGAATTGTAAATTGTAACTGTTTGGAAACATTAAAGCTGAAACAGAAAGGACACACTTGGCAACCACAGCTTAGCTTTCCAGATAGTTTGATGTCACACTTAGAACATCTCACTTTTTGCAGTGGCATGTATTTGATGATATCAGTTGATTCTTCAGAGCTTTTGTTGATTGAGTCAGACAGAGCAGCAATAGATTCCATAACTCCTTTGAAATCTATCTCAACAGGATTTGATCTGCGAATTGCAAATATGCGAGAGCGCTCGCCCTTTATTTTTTCATTAAGGAGCTTTATCTTATGACGGTTCATCAATTCGGTTAACACCTTCTTGTAAAGTAGTTTTATGGTTCTAGACTTAGTACCGGTTCCCTTCGCTATTCTTTCTTCAAGTGCAGTGATTCTTTTTTCATATGACTTAATCTTGTCTTTAGTCTTGTTAACTGCTTTCTGTTTTTTGATAAATGATAAGATCTCGTTTCCAATTATGCGCATATACATGGATTTATAATACATGAACCGAACAGTCAACACATGCATGTCTCTGGCAATCGACATCTGTTCATGTTTAGCCGCGGCCAGCTTCAAGTTGAAGAATTTGAAATCATTAGACCCGATCTTGATTGTTCCGAATGATTTCACCATTATAATATAACCGCTATGGTCCTTATTTGTATAATCATTTTCTTCATTCTGCTAAAGCTGGCGATTAGTTACCAGTATTACACGGAACACGACGACTATTATATCACAGAGCCTACTGACTTTGACGAGTATTCTTATAGATACAAACCCGGGAAATTATACTGGGAGTACAAAAAGTTATGCCCTTCTGACAAATTATTTATACGTGATCTTATTTGTCATGAGGTGTTAAAGTACAAACAACATAAACCTTCGTTCAAAAAAATGTGCAAATCCGCATCTAAGCAGATTCTAGGAACTAGTATATTAAGTTCCGCTGTATTAGGGTCAAGCGTTGCTAAAACAGTTACTCAAAACAGCCTTGGCTACTTTGTATCCAATGTAATATAACATGCTGACCGAAATCATAATCACTTTGCTATTGCTAAACTTCTTGGTTGCATATCTTTATGGCTCATATATTGGCATACAAGAAATTGCCAATGACTACTCAGAGTCAAACAATTCGGAATACAACTTGCCAACTGAGACAAGACAAATTAGACGAGAGATAAAGATACATGACGACTCAAGAAAAAAATTACGTAAACACATTGAGTCAGAATATGTAAACTCGGTTATGCGGTCCAACGAAGAAATACAGCGGCTTTCTCAAGTTGAAAGAGATTGCACTGTTACACAGAAAGTAAACGAAATAGCGGCAATAGCCGTAATGTTAAACTCCGGTAATAAAGTGCCTAATGAAATAATACAATATGCGGTTAAGGATGCACTAGTAATTCAAAAGACCGCAATTCCAGAGCAGAGAGTCCTGATAGATAATTTCTTACAATTGGTCAAATCTAACGTATTAGATCAAGCTTAACTAACGTATCTCTTACAATGAGACCGCTAGTTGCATCTAGTGCAACTAGTGATGCCATGAATTCTCTTTTGTCGGGAGACACGAAATTTGTAATCAAGACTGCTAACCACAGGCCGAATGTTTTTTTGTAAGTCTTCCAAGTAGCATCAGTTCGCAATGACTTTGCTCCGAATATTATGACAATCAGCAGACTTAGAATTGTAATAACTACTTTTGGGAGTCCTTTTGCAATCATGATAGACAACGCCAAACGAAGTGCAACACAGAGATTGTATCTGGCCTTTACATTTTCCCTGCTCGACACAATTGTTTCATCGTATAAATTTTTGTTAGGCATCGTATTCAAAATAATGGCTGTATGTAATATATCGAGATGCTTTCTAGTGAAAATATAAAAGCAATTATTTCAGAATGCGAATCATCTCTCAAAGTTAAGTTTACTCAGTTAGAAGCGGAATCTGTCTTGCGTTTCATAAAGAAGTTAAATCAGGATACACTTGCAAAAGTGGCAGAGTCCGGACAAGCCACCGTTGTTAACTTTGTTGTGGACAAGTATCTTAGATACCTTCGCGAGGCTAAAAATTATGACACAAAGGAGATGCTCAAAGAACAAATGAATGTGACTATAACCGATAGTCAAAAATATGAAACAAGTAGATTTACAAACGGAGTGAGTTCTTTTGACAATGCATTTGCCAATGATACAGAATCGCTGAAGTTGATAACCCGGGTAGTTAACCGAGATTCACTTATGCGGGATGTGAACATATTGATAGATTCAAGGTACCAAAATTTATCAAATCAAGACCGTTCAAAAGTTTCTTTTAACATTGTCGCAGAGACGAAGAACAAATCGGAAGGCTCCGGTGCCATCATCGCAAGTACCTCTTTGAAAGATATAGTTGAAATAGAGGTGTATCCTTTCAGTATTCCTTATTTCTCGGATGCCGACAATTATTACAAAAAGATCACGATGTCAATCTTAGAGTTATCTGCAAGCAGTATTGACGCTTATGAAAACAGCCAATTTCACTTTATCTTCGACATAGAAAAGCGAGCCAATCTCATTTACCTGAATCCTATTAACAAGGTATTTAAGTTCCATAAACCAATCGCTAAACTCAGTGAACTAACTTTAAGATTCGGTAGTCCCCTCGCCCCTCTGACCTTTGAAAAAGATAGGCTTCAAACCGTATCTGTTTCATACGCGAATCCCATGGTTATAGAGTTTAACGAAGCTCATAACTTGTTGTCAGGAGACATTATCTATTTCAGCGACTTCGAAACATTGGATAATGCCCGCGATCTTGCAATCATCAGTGATATCACGACAACGAAGGGCCATATTTGCTCTCGTATTGACAGTACACGGATTAGTATTAATGTTGACGGAACAAAGGTACAATTCCCTGATATCACTAGGCAGTTCTTAATTTATCTGGGCAGTAAGCGTATCTTGATCCCTATGCGACTCCGGTTTATTGAGTAGATCTTGTGTTACGAGTTTGGCATAAATTTGTGTTTTGTACTCAACAACGCGCAGTTGTTCCATGTCGTGATTACACGATGAACATGTTAAGAATACATTTTCATTGGACCAATCTCCGCCATCTGCTTGCGAAATATCATGCGCGCGATGACATCCGCTTGACTCGAGTTCAATCTCATTAGAACAGCAATAGCAATCTATCACAATCTTGCCATTTGAGTTGCGAATGTTATTCTGCGCTTTTACATACTTAGTCTTTTGTTTTGGCGTCTTATGAACAAGAGGTTTCTGTGTTTCTTTTTTTAGATCATAGTCGTTGGCAATGTTACGATTTTCATCACGAGTCGCAATCGCCGGCACGTCTGCCATGCGGTTACGTAGTGATTCTGGTGCCGCTTCTGGTAACTTTTGAATGTCAATCGCTTGAACTTCTTTTGCGAGACCATTTTTGATAATAGGAATCACTTCACTGGACTCTTCGACAATGTCTAGAATATGTGAATTATCCAGTGATGAATTCTTATCAAAATGGTCGTATGACATAATATCACGAAGTGACTCTGCGGTGATATATTGCTTAGATGGAGTTCCATAAATCTTAGGGTCAATATATTTGTTGAAGTTCGTGAGAAGGTACATCTGTCTGTTTTTATTATTTTCTTCACGGTAGAAATCCTGATCCATCTGCTTAAGAACCTTTGCATTTTCCAAGTCGATCTGCCGCAAGCGTTCTTTGCTGGCTTCTTTCATCTCTTCAATCTCTTTGTTAGACTTTTCCAAATTGATCGCCCTTTGAATCTTAAATTCTTCTTTCATTTTACCCATGCGTTCATCTGATTCCTTCTTTTCACGAGCGATACGCTCTTCTGATTCCTTCTTCTCACGAGCAATCTGAGCCATTTCAGCCGCGATACGCTCTTCTGATTCCTTCTTTTCACGAGCAATTTGAGCCATTTCAGCAGCGTGGCGATCTTCTGATTCCTTCTTTTCACGAGCAATTTGAGCCATTTCAGCAGCGATACGATCTTCTGATTCCTTCTTTTCACGAGCAAGCTCAAGCTGAGCCATAGCGGTTTCACGGGCAAGTTCAAGTTGAGCAAGCTCGAACGCCGACATCACTGGAGTTGTCACTGGTGTTGTAATTACTGGCATATCGGAGAATTCAACTCCTGTAACATGCGTGGACGTTTTATTGACTCCGTTAATAGATTTAAGATAGGCATATAGCTTGTTGCGTCCTGTAGATGATCCTTTGTTAAACTTAATGTACGCATCAGATAGAACCTTTGTGGAAACCTTGCTTCCGGGAGATACCTTTAGGCTGTTAGATACGAATGTTTCGATGATTGAGTCCATTTTTATCGTAGTTGCTGTTTATACAGCCTATGACAATTAAGGTTTAATATAAATATCTTAAGCTCTCGTAAGATCAAATATTTTATCAAGTGCAGATTTTCTGGTATAGTGGTTTCTCCAGTTGGTCTCTTCTTCGGGGGATTCAACATGAGCTCTCTTTTTTTTGATTTCGCTAATGGCCCTATCGATAACATATGCACTGGATGGTTCGATCAGTTCATGCATCTTAGTTTTTGGTGTGTCACTTGTGGCTGTCGCAGGGCGGGCATTATAAGAAGCAATTGCGAGACGCGTTGTACTCTTGTTGCTCTTGCGACGCTTTCCTCCTGGGTTGTTATATTTGAACTTGTGAGTAAGCCACGGGGCTGGGTTTTCCGGAGTAGCAATGCTAGCCGGGGAGTTATAAAATGCAATACGCTCCTTACGGAAGTTTGACCAAGTCGCTTCAACTGGGAATCTTATTTCAGAGTTCGTGAATTCGATTCCGATAAAATGGGTCGAGTTTTTTTTGACCGCCTCAATCTTTCTAATGCGGGCATACAATCTGTTTCGCCCTTCAGTCTTACCTTTGTTAAAATTATAGAAAGCTTCCAATAGGGTCTTAGTAAGGACTTTACTATCGGGATTAGCGCGAACGCCTTTAGATACGAATGTTTCGATGATTGTTTCCATTTTACGTGTAGTGTATAAGTGAGTTATTATGCAACTATATATTTCTAGTTTCTAAATCGAATTGCACGCGATGTTGTCTAATTTGTTTGTCTAGTGAAATATATGGCGTTAATCGTGTTACTGTTGGTGCTAGTCTTACTCTGGTATTTATATAAGTCAGAGAATAGTAAGTTGGAGCAATACAATGCGAAAATTTCTGAACTGGAATCTAACATGGCAGAAGCAACCTTAAAGCTTGGTGCGCTTGAACCAACGAGTGTATTGTCGGAGTCCATTGAAAAAATAAAGAACGACATTGCGGATAACATGTTGTCCCTTACAGAAGAACTAAAACAGTATGTTAACAAAGATACATATGAAGCAGAAGTAGAAAGAGTTAAAGCCGTAATTGATAGATTTTCATTGGACTCGAAAGAATCTATTGAGCAATATCAAAGAGAGATAGCTGCAGCGTTAGAAATGATCAAAAAACTAAATGCCAAGACAGCGGAATCTACAGATTCTATCAAGAAAGAACTCACACTTGCACTTAATGATTACATAAGTCTAAGTTCCGGAAAAATGAAGAAAATAGAAAACGACTTGGTTGATATTGTCACAAGCAATGCCAAAATGATAACCGAAATCAATGCAAGCATATCTAAAATTGTGTCTGTCATAGGAGACACTTCTATTCCTATCTATAAGGACAATGTCATTGATGCAATCTATTCTCTTAATGAAAGAATGACCGCATACGAAGGTAACTCTTCTGACATTGTAAACATCAAATCCGCATTATCCGGACTTGTTGACTTCTTGGGGTCAAAGGAAAAACTAGAATCGAACTTTTGGGACTATGGTAAAACACTCGACCAATTGACAAACACAATCATAGAACTGTCAAACAAAGACCCAATTGCGGCAAACAAGATTCAGTCTAGTCTTAACTTGGCATACATTGCTAAAGAAGGCAAAGCAATTACAAATGTAAGATTACAAAACTCGCTCAATGAACTAAAAATGGAATGTGCTAAGTATTCCATTAGCATTGTTCCTGTTGATTCTGCGCTGACATCACTGCAAGCAGATTCAAAAAAAATTCAGCTTGTTGATTACATAACCAATTTACAAGAGTCGGTTTTGTCACTCAAACTTGAACCTACTGCGCAGAAAATCTCTGACTTGAAGTCAAAGATTGAAGACATTGTGATAACATCGGAAACCAGATCCGAGGAAGTAACAAGGGAAATCACAACTTTGACAGAGCAGATAAACATACTCAATAATTTCAAAGGGCTGGATGAAATAAAGGTTGTTATAAAAAGTTTACAAGACCAGTCACTACAGGCATACTACGCACAGCAACGGTTAGACTCAGCGGAGACCTTGGTAAAATATCTAAAATCCGCTGTTGGTGATTGGACAGATTCAAGAACAATCAAAACCGCGATAGAACAAATAGAAGCATCTGTTTCAAAGAACAAATCTTCTACAGATTCTTTACAAACGGATCTTAACAAGCTTAAAAAGTTAGTCGGAGAGTACAACATTACAGGAACTGCATTTGACATGGTCATAGAAGCAGAAGCAGTTGCTAAGTCAGCTAAGGAAATAATTGGTAACTATAACTGGCAAAATTGGCAAAGTAAAAATATTTCGGAGACTCTAGATTCATTTGCCACAAGAGTTTTCAACTTGGAAACTAAGTTGGGCGCGATGCCAACATCTAGTTCTATGTCAGCAATTCAAACTGATATGGTTGCAATCAATGACACAATCTTTAAACTGAAAGCTCAGGACACTGATTTTACAAACAAGTATTCGGAGCTATCTAAGAAGACAAGTGATTACGGAACAACATTGTATAATCTCAAAAGACAGGTGGACACTGATAAGAAACTTTCTGAAATTGTGGCGAACATCAACTCAAAGATCGATTCCATCAATACGACTCTTGACAAAAATAAAGTTGAGATAGACAAGCTTCCTACAATTCAAACAGACATCACTACAAACTTTTCTGATTTGGGAAAGGCTATAAAGCAAGTAGAAACTGTAAACGCAACTAACACTTCCGGGCTTTCTGATCTTAATAGCACTGTGGTGGCACTGACAAAAACAGTAACCGATCTTCAAAGTAAAATGCCCGCGGGGTCTACAATTTCCACAATGAAAACACAAATAGATTCTATTACTACGGAATTGAAAAAGTTAGAACTTGAGCAGGATCAAAAAAATGCTATTCTGTGCTTAACAAAGATATACACTTTTGATTTCACTGGACTTTCTGTTGAAGACCAAGCTTTCTTAAGGGACAACTTCGGAATGCTGGACAAGATAAAATTGGTTTATGGTTCCGTTGGAAACATTTCTAATTCTCAGTTCTATGAAGAATTAGTTGCGTTCAATACTCGTATGTCTAAAGTGGTGTCCACCGGAGATCTTCAAAATTGGATAAACGGATACTTGCAAAATTCCGCATTTCCGAATACGGAGCCACTTTGGTTCTTTGTCCAACGAAAGTTAAAGGATCTTGTATTAACTTTCAATGGACTGGCAACTAAAACTGATTTATCCGATGCAACCGCGAAGCTTGCAACTGCTGATCAAGTTAAAACCGTGTCTAATGCAATTGCGACTATCAATACGGCTATAGGTACGTTCAAACAGTCAGATTATGCAGCACTTGAATCTAGAGTTGTGGCTTTGGAATCAAAGACTCCTACGAGCATTACACCCTTGACTGACATTATAAATTCAAGCACAGCCTCTTTGAAATTATTAGACTCTGCAGTTGCAAATCAGAATTTTATCATAAGGCTTAACGTTATAAAAGGAGTGGTCTCCGATGGTACTAAGGGAGTAATTGATTTCCCCACATTAAACGAGTTTGCATCTCCAAATAAACCACACCTTGTAGATCAAAGTAAGGTAGGATTCACATCAGCATCAACTGTTAATTACATTGCATTATCCACATTCTATAATTGGTTAGCATTGCTGTCCAGTGATAGAATTAAAATCAACAACAAGATTTCAATGTTCAGTCATGGCAAATGGCAAAGATATAACTCATTTAGCAATCAGCGCATAACCGACATGGAAAGATTCATGTATGACCTTGTCATAAACGGGCAGATTAACACAGGACCTGACATTACAACAACAAGTATTACTTGTCCTTTTGCCACAAATGGATATCAAAAGGAATATATCACAACGATAACAAAGCGATATGACCAACCAGGTGTACAGACTGCAATTACATCTTTGACCAAATCTGATATTATGGCAATAATGGACAACATTGTAAAATATTCAACTGTTACGGAAGACACTATTAGTGTTTACTTCGGAGGAACAATAACCGGAACAGCCGCAGGAAATGATACAGATACGACTATACCGGCAAGCACAGCAAGAATATATTTGGATCCTATTAAAAGTGCGTATAATGGAACTGCCACTTTGATAAATGATACACTCAACGATTTTTCTTCAAAGGGGTTTGACCTAAGTGCAAATATTGCAACCACTCAGCCATCGAGTGTCCAATATTTAGCTAGTAACAGTACGACTTCACCAGCGACAGTTATGTGTAATACGAATGAATTTGTTTGCGGTGTAAGCAGTTATTTGACAACAACAACTTATTCAGGAGGGCAGAGAATGTCAGCAACGCCTATTTGTTGCTCTTTTAAAAAATAAAGAACCTAATAGTAAAGTGAATAGCATGGAGTACTTTGACATTACTTTGACTCTAATAGATGCTTCGCTGAAAAACATGTATTCGACCGAACTGAAGATCATCTCTTTGAAAAAGGCAATCAAAAAGAACCTCGCGGAAGAGGCGCAAATTGCTCTAAAGGGTTCAAAGTCAAGGAACAGATCTATCAACCTATGTAAGCTCCAGATTAAAATTTACGAAAGTCAGATTAAGAATATGAAACCTCCGACATTAGTGCGTACTGCAGTGAATAAAGTTAAGATTAAAAGCAATGCATTCAAACTTGCAAACATTATTTCAATGAAGCAGAATGTAAACTTAGAGTTAGCCCTTATCAAGGCAAAAGTTCTACTTTCCATTAAGGGTCTTAATTTTCATCATGCTAAACATATGATGAAAAAGCTTACTCATTCGGAAGAAAATAGAAAACGAAAACTTCTTGAGAACATCCAAGAGCAGAGAGACACAATCAGTAAGCTAATGAAAAAAAGGGTAGACTCTAATGACTACAAAAATTATATGTCATTGTCAAAAAAGTGGCATCACGTTCATGAAAAATTACTTAAGAGGCGCGAAGAGTGCATTGCAAAATTTAAAGTCAAATCGATAGAAGACACATGTCCCATTTGCTTGGAAACAGATGACAACCTGATTAAAACAAAGTGCGGACATTATTATCATGGTGAATGCATTTCAGAAATGATAGGTACTGCAGTGACAAGTAGAAGATTCGGCTCCTTGAAAATCACATGTCCGATGTGTCGTGAAGCTCTTCTAAAAATCACAGATTAACATCGCAAACAACACTTTTTTGAACACTTAAAATATAGATTCATAAATGTTCTTCAAAAAGTGTGAATGCATGTACTTATCAGAGCTTGACATTGACAAGAATTCGATTGTCAAAAAGTACATGAAGGTATGCACAAAGCATGCCACCGATGTATTCACAGAACCATTCATAAGGGAAAACTACAAGTACTCAAAGAAGAAGAACATTTATTATCTAAGAGACACTTCCGGCGGGAAGGTAACACTTCGTAAGACTAATAGTACTTCTAGTACAGATTCTGAGGAAACTATTAGTTTCGGTAAATATTCTGGTCTGGAATTTTCCGATGTTTTATCAAAGGACAAATCATATTGTCTGAATATTGTTTCCATAACGAAGAGGAAAAAAAATATACCATGTGAAATGAAAGCGTTTTCGAACTTTGTAAAGCAACAGCTAACAATTCGTTAATCTCTTTCCAAATAGTTTGAACTTTCTTTTGAGCTCAGAGTGCAAAGCTTCGCGCTCTTTCTTAATCTTGACATAATCGTAAGTAACGTTGATGTAACGTTCACCAATGGAAGCCCTGAAGTGTGTCTCGTTGGCATAGCAAACGTTGCGCCAATACTTGTACAACTTCCTGTAATCTTCCTTTTCTTTTTTTGCTATCTGAGCCTGACGATCAACAATGGCAAGCAGGGCTCTACGGTATTCCACTTGTGATTGCTGGCTGAGTAAGACTGCCAGTTCTGAGTGACTTAACTTTGTGTGGTCATCTGGCTGAATGTCAATCTCGTGAAAGTAAGCCTTTCTCAGTCTTGTGAAATCAATGTAGGTTTCGCAAATGGACCCTCCATTGTTTGTAAATACGACTAAATAGTGCCTTGAGTCAGCCTTAAATATAAGAACTATGTCTCCTGATCTGATCTTGTGTTTAACTCCTGCAAAGTAACATGTTAAACTGCGCCGGATAAGTGACTCTGAGATGAATTGGCAGAACATTGTGGTGTAGCTACAATTAAGAGAAAAGGAAAATCAATTTTTTATTGTCTCGTCGAATGATATAGAAATGGATTTACACGAACATGTCCTAGACGCAAAGTCTTATATTTTTGACAGACTAAACACACAAGCTTATTGTTTCAAAGTTGTAGATGGCGATACGATCAAATGCATCATAAAATATAACGGAGAATACTTGAAAGTAAATGTGCGCTTGGACGGAATTGATGCACCGGATATCAACAAAGAAAACAAGAAAACATCTACTACTTTCACAAAACGTTTTGTTGAGAACAAATATGTGAACCTACAATTCATTTCACAAGACAAATACGGACGCCATCTTTGCACAGTTTTCTTGTGCAATGAAAACGTAAACAAGAAATTGATAGACGGAGGATACGCAATAGAATACCATGGTGGAACTAAAATTCCACAATAATGTCCTATGATAGAATATTTGTTTGGTGTAATATACAATGTTATCACAACTATTATCATCAACAATTATTTTCACAAGTGCAATCATCGGCTCATATGCTTACTCAGGAGACATCACTTCATACGGAGCCGCAATGGAGAACCAATTTTGCGGGTTTAAAAGTTCAAGCTGGAATTACAATGGTCTAATGACCGCCGCAATCAACGCCCCTATGATGAATGAATCATTATCATGTGGCCTCTGTGCTGCAGTTTCTTATGAAGGAAAAACTCATGCAATTTTGATAGACAATATCTGCCCGGAATGTAAATACGGAGATCTAGACTTAAGCAACCAAGCATGGCAAGCAATAGTGGGCAACAGTAACTACGGTAGACTGCAAGCTAGCTGGGAGTTTATAGAATGTGATCAATTTTTACTACCCGATAAACAGATAATCTTGAAGCCTCATCACATCAACTATTGGTGGCTTTCTGTAGTTCCTTCTGGGATGAAATGCGGTGTACATGAGATGTATATTTCATTTGGCGATACATGGATTGTAATGAAAAGGTCTAATGAATTAATGAATGGTCTCTACTTTATCTACCACGCGCAAGTAACTGGACGTTTCAAGTTTAAGCTGGTGTCTGCTTTAGGAGATACAATAGAAACGGATTGGTATGACCAAATTTTGGAAACTTTCGAAACAAAAAAACAATTTGAATGCATAACTGACTGTTCTGTTACGATCGCGAACACGCCTGCTCCAATGCCGTTGCCGAGTCCGACTCCCGCGCAGACTTCCTGTAACTTGCGTACAGCTTAGTTGCCACGAATGAGGGCCTGGAATGAAGCGGAGTGCTTCGCGCATGTTTCGCCTTCCGTTCCCTTGTAGAAGTCGCACGTGGCGACAACACACTTATTTTTTTTCATAAGGGAAAAGTGTTCAGCGCAAAGCCCGGCCTTGTGTTTAGCTTGCTTGCAGAACGTACGCTTGCATAGGACAATCGGCTTCTTGAAGGAAGCAACTTTGGCGAGCGTGTGTAGTCCGTTAGAGCCGTGCGAGGTTTTAATGCGCTTGCTTGGAGGAAGGCGGAACGGGATCGGCTCCACCGTGACCTTGATCGGGCGCATCTTTGGCGCGTTCGGAACCACTGGGAGCGGGGCAAAGAGGTTGATGATAACTTCGTAAGTGATGCTGTCCATTGCTGCGGCCTCTTTGGTTGTCAAATTAGACTAACAGAAATTCAACTTTTATTTGTATATGTGTACAACTATGAAAGCATCATACATCATGGGCATCCATGAGTTCCATGATCACAAAGTCCCCAATGAAATATTAGAGTATTTTTCAATGACCGCTTTTCACAAAGAAGTCAACGTTCCGGCTTATGAGTGGCCTAGAATCGCAGCATCTATAGCCCTGGTGGCTGGCCACGGAGTTGCAGCTTCTGGCTTAGTTTACGGAATTCCCATTTCTTTCAATGAGAACGACGACAAGATTATAGCTGAACATTCAATAGACGCGTTTGTTGAATTTATGTATAATCATTATTCACTAGAGTATGAACACCCATATGAAATGTTATGCATTGGTGGAATTGAGCCGCAACTGCCGGAACTTAAAATGAGTGTGTCTCCGGAGTTTATCAATGTACTTGAATTTACACTTGAGATCAAAGTGAAGACAGATCTGCTCATGCCAGAATTAGTCAATGCCACTTTGATAGCTATTGCAAAGGCCGGGTTCAAACTTAATGTTCATTCTCAAAAGGACCTTTGTTTGAGATTTAATGTTAATACGTCTAAAGACATAAAACATTGGGCCAATATGATTCGCCGCAAGTTCAAAAAAAAGTTCCACAACATTGAATCTGTTAGTTTATCGTCGAAAGTGAATCAAACTCTGGTTGATCTTGTTGACGAGATGTAATTGGTGATATTTTTTTGATATCAGAAGACGACATTTGCCACCACCAATATACTTTATGCGTAAGAGTTATTCCGACTGCCGCAACGGATAGACCAACTTCCAAACCATTTGGAAGTCTGACATTTGCGAAATAGAATATAATTGTCAAAACGCTCCACAGCAAAAATACGTAATTTAACCCTGATGCGACTTGATTCGCCTGTTGAACTGCGACAGGAATGACGACGGTTTCTCTTCTCTGAACTAAATTTTTGGCCATCGTTTTCTGTGAGGCGTATAATATATTATGATCAAGAAATTCGCAATCGCATTACTCATAGCTCCGGCAGTTCAAAGCTACCAATTATACCTTGACACAGATTTCTTCGGAGGGGATATGTACCCTATTGAAAATGTTAACTCCAGCCTGAAATGCATGAACTACTGCGAAGAGATTAGAAATTGTAAGCTTGCTACTTGGTGTGATCCAATCTGTTTCATTAAGGATACAAGAACAAACAAAAGTGAAAAGCTAGGCTGCGTTTCCTTTGATATGTTTCCGGAGCCTGATTTTAAATCAGGAAGTGGCTCTCAAATCAATGAAACATTAACAGATCCCGCTTCGACTCCCACTTCTGCACCAACTCAGACACCAACGGAAGCACCGACTTCAACTCCGCAGCCACAATCAACTGAAGCCAAATCCAGTTCAAATAAGCTAGCAGGGACCTCCGCGGCTCTAACTTTCATATTGGCCGTTTTGCTCTGAATCTGAAAAAAAATTGATTTATTTTTTTCTTAATTTGTACCCCAGCTTAGAGATGTTCACCCTTACTTCAGTCCTGGTCGATTCATTTGTCGAATCTCAGAAATCAAACTCTGAGTGTGGCATTTGCATCACAGATTATACTGAGGAGTTCAAGTGTGAACACTGCGCATTTAAGTCATGTGTGGATTGCCAGCAGCGATTCATGTCAGACGCAGATAACAAATTTGCATGCATGATGTGTAAGTTGCCTGTAAGTACCAAACAGTTTTCTCGTGAATTTAGACTTGCCAACGAGAAGAACATTAAGAAGGCAGCGCTCTCGGAAGACAGCAAGCATTTCTTAAAGACTCGCAAGCAGATTGCACTTGGAGATAAGAGAGAAGAAATCTCTTCAAAGAAGTTTACATTTGCAAAAGTGCAAAAGAAGATGCTTAATGATTTGTCCATTGACAAATTTAAGTTGTGCAGCTGCGGAGGTATCGCTTACGACAACGGAGTTATCTGGGAGTGCACTTGCGATGCAAACGAACTATCTGGTTTGTCAGAGGACTTGGGAGACTGCAAACGGTGTCCGAGTTGCGATGTTCCTATTTACAAGTTCGACGGGTGCTACCAGGTAATGTGCAGCGAGTGCAATTGTGTCTTTGACTACAGCAACGGACAAGTTGACAACGGACAAGTTCATGCGTATGGAGCTGTCAGATTGTTTCAACAATACGAGAAAGACATAATGGGGACATATCTATCGTTCGCCTACAATGGAACTGGAGTCAGCTACCATTACGACATGCTCAAGTACATTAACGAGCGCATCGAGAAAAGCGTTCTTCGCGACTTCCACTTTCACAAGATTAACGAAGACAATAGAAAGGATTACTTGGCCGGGTATCTCAAGTACAGCATTTACGAAAAGAGATGTATCACTAACTACAAGTTCTGCCTGAATGCGATAGCCATGGGGCCAAAGTTGGTTAAGGCTAAGCACGAGATCGGCCTTTTGAAGGAAGTTTCAGTTAAGATCATTAACGAGGTCTACAACCGCCACACGGACGTTGAAGGACCCTACCAACACGCTTAAGCGCTTATGCATGTCAGAAAAAAATTGAATTTCTTTTTTCTTATATTGTAAGAACCAAGGGTAAATATGCTACTAATCTTGTTCGGAAGAGTTATGCCAGTTAACGACGGGTTTGTGCTGTACATAGTCCCAAAGGTAATCAAGTCAACTAAGACGTTGAGAGTTAACATTAAGCGCGAACAAGATTCACTTGCTAACTCGGTTACTATGCTGCGACCGTTGCTAGTTGGAGATTACTCTGCCACTCGTGCTGACATTAAGCGAATCATTAAGACAGATACCATCTTGAAAGTTAAGCTGAACCCGTGTCTATTTAATCATTGGACTGAGAATAATGTTTCGTACTCATCGGAAGAACTAGATTCTATCATGGGCCAATATATGCTAAGGTTGAAGTTTATTCTGTCAAGATACGAGATGAATCCGCCGCTTGGATGGGACGCCTTACTGGACAGCAACTTAATCAAAGACCGCGGATTTGTAAAGTACCGCAAACTGAAGGTAATCGTGGAATGATTCTGGCAAAATTGATTTTCTTTTTTCTTAGTTGTAATACGCAATGTGTGTCATTTGCTCAAAGACATGGAACTCGCAGATGGACGAATTAGTCACATGTGTAGACGCCTCGGAGATTCCACCAGAGTTAATTGAGTTAATTTTCTTAGATTGTCAAAGTACTAAAGTTAAATCAATTCCAGATACTTTGACAAAATTAAGACATGTGGATATTTCAAGATCTGGCATTTGCGAGATTCCGGCGACGCTTACCAATTTAGAATATCTAAATTGCATGTATTCAAATGTTTGCAAATTGCCTACCACTTTGATAAAATTAAGTATTCTGCATTGTGACAGAATAAGCGAGATTCCTCCAGAACTTATCAATTTAGCAAACACTAACATGTCATTTTGGAACATATCTGGAATCCATGGAATCACATATTTTCGCAATGAAAGCAAGCAATTTTACCATGGATATTTACGCTCTGGTAGTTTATTGATACGCAACAATGTTGCACACAAAGCTATCGAATTGATAAAGCTTCAACGTAGATTCCGCTTTCGCCGAAAAATGCGAACACTTTGGAAAATCGCGGAATATTACACTGCACGCAAATACGCACCTGAAAACGTGTTTCTTTATATTTCATTGGACTAATGAAAAAATTGATTTTCTTTTTCTTAAATCGACAGTGACTAAGACAATGTGCCGCGTATGTGATAAAGCGTACTACGACGAAGTCATTTTGGCTTGTTCCGGTGCAGTTTGCATCTCTGGAGATTTCATTAACCTGAAAGAAGTTTACACGGAGCGAGATATCATTAAGTGTGCCGGACGCGCCATTGTTCGCAGCAGTAGTACAAAGAAACAGTTTATTAAGATCTATAACTTTCTTGTAAACCCAGATAAGTTGTATGATCTAAACAGATTAGTTCAAGAACTAGCAATTCAGGAACACAATCAAAAACTTACAAAAGAAAAAGCGGAAACACGCACAAGAACACAATCGAGAACACAATCAAGAGCATTTGTAAGAGAACATGCAAGAGCATTTGTAAGAGAACAAGCAAGAGCACGCGCTGAATCATTTGCAAGAGCACAGGCAAGAGCACGTGCGGTAGCATTTGCAAGAGCACGAGCAAGATCATACGCGAGAGCACAAGCAAGACAACAAGTAATAGCACGCGCGGAAACATTTGCAAGACAACAAGTAATAGCACGCGCGGAAACATTTGCAAGACAACAAGCAAGAGCACGCGCGAGAACACATGCAAGAGCATTTGTAAGAGAACAAGCAAGAGCACGCGTGGAAACATTTGCAAGACAACAAGCAAGAGCACGCGCAGAAACATTTGCAAGAGCACGCAAGAGAGCACAGGCAAGAGAACAAGCAGAAACAAATTCGAGAGCACATGCAGAAGCATGTGCGAGAGTGCAAGCGGAAACAAACGCAAGAGTGCAAGCTGAAGCATATGCAAGAGCACGCGCGGAAGCATATGCAGAAGCATGTGCAGAAACAAATGCAAGAGTGAGTGTACAAGCACTTGTGAGAGAAAGAATGAAAAATATGGACCCTCCAAGAAACCCACATCAGGCCATGAAGATGTTTCGTTCGATAACGGATCAAATCTTGAGAGAACGTGCATGTCAATAAAAAATTGATTTTCTTTTTTCTTAAGTTGACACTGAAAGAAGCCATGTGCAAGCTGTGCGCTGGCAAAGCTGCAAATGCTGAATACCTTTCAATTTGCGATGCAGTTACAGAGCTTCCGCATTTACCACTTTTGAAAGAGTTGTACGCGGCATATTCTCAACTACGGGTTCTTCCTGATTTACCAAGTTTAGTCGTTCTGGACATTTCAGATACATCTATAAGCGAAATTCCGCATTTACCAATGCTTGAGGTTTTAGATGCTGCTAACTCAAAGATAACTTCGATTCCAAGCGGCATGCCTCTTTTGAAGACACTGGATTGTACAGACACAAACGTTTATTCGATTCCGGGAGATTTAGTTTCATTGGAGAGCATCTTTTGTGCCAATACATTTATCTCGGAGATTCCGGAATATTTAACTCAGTTGAAAACTATCAGTTGCGTCGAAACGCTTGTACGATTTATTCCAAACTTTCCAACGTTGGCGAGACTATATTGTGAAAGTGGGACACATTGCTATTCGCCGCGCATTGTGATTGGACCGGAGTATTTCTACGCGAAGGGAAAGTTCGCCGGGTTTGTAAGCTTCGGATATATACAAGTTGAGTACAAACTTGTAAACGCGTTTACAAAGTTAAAACGGCTAATCCACTGGAAGGCTAAGCTTCCAACGCTCTGGAAGATAGCGGAATATTACACTGCGCGCAAATACTCCCCGGAGAACGTTCTTCTTTATATTTCATTGGACTAGACATATCGATGTCAAAATTGATTTCTTTTTTGCATAATGAAACAAATGTGCCGTGTATGTGAAAGCGACCTAAGTTCAGATATTAAGGAGATTGAATGCTGCCAACTAGTTAGTTTGGTCCCATCCAAGTTAGATAATCTAGAGTCTTTAAACTGTCAAAATACGTTTATAACAAAGTTGCCTGAGTTTGAAAATTTACAGTGGCTAAACTGCGGCTTTACTGGTGTTTCAGAGATACCTCTTTACCCACAGCTAACTGAGTTGGATTGTACTGGTACTAATGTTCACGACTTGCCGTGCGGTATGACAGATTTAGAATGTCTAGAATGTAGTGACACACACATCTCAGAGTTACCAAAAGATTTAACTAGTTTGTATATTCTAAATGCGGCTAACACATTTATTTCAGAGATTCCGAGAGAGTTAACAAATCTTTACAAAGTTGACATCAGTGATACGTTAGTAACAGAGATTCCCAAAGAATTAACTGGTTTAGATTCATTGACGTGTTTTAATACGAAGGTTACAAAAATCCCGAGCGAGATATACTTAGGTGAACTTATCAGCGACATAAAAATTATTGAATACCCTTATGAAATAATTGGCTACAAAAAATACGGCAACATTTTGATAAATAATACTGTAGACTTTAAGGAATCTTCATTTACAAAGCTCCAAAGATTTTTCAGATTCAAAAAGAAGCTACCAACTCTTTGGAAAATCGCGGAATATTACACCGCCCGCAAATACTCACCGGAGAACATACTTCTATATATTTCACTGGACTAGTTAAATGTCAAAAAAAAGTTGAATTTTCTTTTTACTACTATGACAAAGACATGCAAGTACAGCCTATATCAGGAACTGTTTACTCAGAAGTTAACTGGAGCTCTCCACGTGAACAGTGGAAGCTCAGATTTACTCACGATGTTCTCATTTACATCGAAAGGGGAGTTAAGACTGTTGGCACAGAAGATGGGGTAACTCCGTGTCCCAACTGCTATGCATATGACACATGCAGTTTCCATGAAGAGTTTATGGAAACCACATTTAGCCAAGTTAAGCATTTTTGTTCCCTCATGAAGATAAACCCTCGTATGTCGTACTTTGACTACAGAGCATGCACCCGTTCAGAGACAGAGTATCCAATTATGTACTCCAACTGGATTGAACGCCTCGAGTGTCTCAATTACAACTTCTCTCATCCGGATGTTGTCATTGACAAATATGGAGCGCAAACGTTTGCATTCTAAAGTCCAGCGTCAGCAACTGCTTGTTCCTTTTCTTCTATTTTTTTGACGAGCATTTTGATAGCACCATACATATTGGCGATGATCTGATCGTTGTTAAGAGTTCTGCAGTCTTCCATTCCAAAGAGATTCAACTTGCCAACAGATTTAGGCAAAACCTTTTCTACGTCTTGAGCAATCCATCCAAGTTTGTGTCTGTCATTTGAATGCTCAGAAGTCAAGTACTGGTCTCTCCATTTATAGTACTTTAGCGGCATATTCTTAACGTTGTCAACACATATGCTAAGATCGGCAGGTACTATATCTTCTTTCACACGTCTGTCAGATGCGGTTGTCCATGTAGAAGTGGCAGGCTTAGCCGCCGAATCTTGAAATACATTAAACCTCAGCGGACTAGCTGTTGTCATATCTGAACCACGGGCAACATCGATACTTCCTTCTATTGTACCAAGTCTAAGGGAAGAAGGAGTTGTGATTTTCACATTGGCCTTGTTTGCAACCGTGTAGTTACTGTACATGCATATTTTGTTTGTAGTGTTATTCAAAGGGATGAAAAACTGATCTACAGCTTCAAAGTAATACAGTCCTGACATATTGTATGTCAAAGCAGTTGTTGTTCTGGTTGTGAAATTTAACCCAGAGTACCAATTTAGGCCATCCGGCGATCTAATGATATGATTAGTAGGACCCGAGTACATATATCGTGACATTGCTTGTGCGCTCGCGACAGTCTTACTCAGAAGTACAAAATCATTCAATGGTCTTACATATACAACCGAATGGTAATCCTTAGGAACAAAGGTTCTCTTCAGTGTAGTCAAAGATCGACCCCTGGCCATAAATCCATTACCAGCCAATAAGTATAATCCCTTTCCGTAAGCAATATCATACCAGGTTCCTTGAACAGTAATAGTTGCAGATCCTGTATATATTTTGTCAACTCCAAGCACAACAAGAGAACCATTCACATATTCCGCCCCGTTGATAACACCAAATGCGGGTGGGGTTGCGTCTGTCCAATCTGTTAAATTACTGGATGTTTTTATTTCATTGGGCGAGACAATAACATAAACCCCGGAGCTGTACAAAAGTTTAAACCAGGCACTGCTGTTTGGCAAAGAAGAGTCTATCCATATATCTCCCGGTGTTGTTGCGTATGAAACTGTAGTGCTACTAATTTTTACGAATCTGGATCCATCGTAAACAACGTCGACCCAATTTCCCGTGTGAGTCGCGAATGTAGGAGTTTGTTTTAAGTTTGACCCATACATATTAACATCAGTTCCCACAGATAAATACTTTCCGGCACCGTAAGCTGCGGCGTACATGTTCCGATTTGTGTTTGAATGTCTTATGAATAGTTCAGAGTTGTAAGTGTTTGCACTTCCGAGCGTATCTATGTTGAACCGATTTTGAACAACTTCATCTAAGTAATTCGGTGCTATCGTTTTCTTCTTTGCAACTGTATCCGATACAAGAACATTTCCTGATATATTAGAAGTCAAAATGGCCCTATCTCCTAGAAAATGTAATTCGTTTCTATATCCATCGACAACAGAAGCTAAGTTATATGTTATCTCATGTGCAGGATATGTAACCCAGTTCCAAGTTGTACCGGTAGAAGTCCAGAAGAAACCATAGCCAGAGAATGCCAATAGTATGTCCAATGAGGGTTCATACTGCAATCTGTAAAATGGTCTGCCACTAGGGGTAAACACATTAGTTCCTGCTGTATTTTTTTGTATACTAGTTCCGTTTATGTAATGCATTGACCCTTTGAAATATTGCAAATAGTAAGCAGTTGTTGTTGTTACTCTTGTTGTCAAAGTAGGGGCTGTTGATGTATAAATACTAGGAGTTGTACTCACATTAGTAGAAACGCGCGAAATGACATAGTAAAGGTCGTCAACTGGGGAATATTCTGCTTGTTGATAACTTACTGTCATCGTTGTTATAATGGTCCAGTTGCTAAGATCTGTTACTGGGGCATATGCAACTCTGGAAGAACATACCACGGTTATTCTACTTGTCTTTGAATCATAAAACACATGAGGGTTGCTTCCGAATGAAACGGCTAACGTGTTCCAAGTGTAACCATTGTAAGAGTAGTAAACCACATTGTTCCCTACTGAAACAAATGCATTTGCTTCATTAGACCAAAGTAACTTTCTGTTTAAATCGCCGCCATTGTACACACTGGCCGTGTTAAGACGAATACGAGTCCATGTCTTCCCTTTGTCCTTTGACACAACAACTGCATCTCCTGTCCCTGTGCTGTTTCCATTAATAAGTAAGACTACTGTATCAAGAGTTGAACTGTAAACGCTATCATAAATGCTGCCAGATGAGTTTGTGAACGTACCAAGTTTGAAGTTTAAGTAGTCTGTTGTTGTATATGATCTTACCGGAGCGGTTACTTGAGTATACTTTAATGGCCTTCCGTTTACAACAACAGATTGAGATCCCAAAGTGTCCAATGAAATATTACGGGAAGAATCTGCGGTTACCAGCGGTGCAATCTCATTATTTGTCAAAGTGGTTAAACTGGCATTGCCGACTTTAATGTTTCCAAATTTGTTAGTGATGGCTATTCCGTTTCTGTTCGTTTGGTCTGAAGTCTTAATAGTAGCTAACCCGCTAAAGGCCATGCTAGATATACTTGAATCTGTTCCGTTTATTTTTAACCCTGTGACGGAATTATCTGTCTTTGTTAGTTTTATTCCTGTGGTCGACGATATCGACAATGTGTTAGAAGATCTTGAAATATTACAAGAGGCACCACTGATTTGGTCATTTAACAAACTTCCAGTAGTATCAAACGCGTGTGTTTGACTGTACGGTGTTATATTTTGACCAAGTGCATACTGGGAAAGTTTATTCCCGTTGGCATACATTCCGACAGGAGCACATATATTATTCGTTGTTACCATGATAGGACTAGTCATCAGAATTCTTCCTGTTGTTCTGGCATGCAATATAAATGTAGCAGACCGAGCGTTGTAATCACAAGATGTCCAAGTATCTGAAGTTGGCGTAGTGAGTTGAATCCATGTTGAACCGTCTCGGCTATAAGCAAATGTGTTAGTTGTTACAACTGTCATTATGTCTAGTTCTCTGATATAGTTCATGTTATGTCTAGTGAATGTTCCTGTGAATGCGTCTGTCCATGTCACGCAATCAGACGAATACATTACCTTATCCGACTTAGTAAGAATAAACTTATCCTTGAAGTAATCTAGTTGATAGTATGTACCAGCAGGTAGCGCAGACGATCTCACAAAGGTTCCGTCTACGTTACCGGCGTAAGCATGAGTAAATCCTATTTTTCGTTTTATAATAGCAGGAGTTGCCATTAGTACGTACATGTAATCACCTTCTTTGTCAGTAGTGTAGTCGACTGAAGTTTCCGATTTGAGTAGTGTTGTAAAGCTAGATAACTGAGAGGACCCAGGGTACATGCGATAGAAGTAGTAATACGACCCATTGAAATAATAGAAGAAGTTGCGATGCCAATTTTTTTTGAATCTGTTCGATGCGAATGTCAAAGTTCCAGAAACAGCGGAGTTCAAAACTGTACCAAGACCTAACACTGAAGTAAGTAGAACCATTTGTAAATTTTGATTAGCCCCATCGTTGTACATGTACAAACTTGAGTCAAGTGAGTATGGAATGTATTGATATAAATTGAGAGCTCCTAATTGGCCCGAAAATCCATTAGCAAAACGCACAGCAGTATTAGAAGTTGTTGGTGCGGTTTTGATTCCGATCCAAAAATCATTACCTCGGTCGTAAACCAATTTTGTTATTTCCGTCGAACCAGTAAATGTAAATCCGTTAAATGAAACAAGACTGTTGGATCTTTGTATTGCTTTGTAAAAGTTGTCATCTTGTAATACCACAGAATCTAGATAACTCGGGAGAGTCTTATACACTGTAGATTTCAAAAGACTTGCAGAAACGGTTTGCCCAATTAAGCCGGGGGTCATACACACGGATCCATTATCAAATGACTGAGGAATGTACATTTTTTTATACGTGGTGCTCCAACAAGGGAATCTAGTGCTAGACAACGGAATGCAATTCACAAGCAAGAAAGAATACCAAGTGCTATTCTTGTAAGCTCTTACATAATTGTCTGAAGTGAAAGTTACAATCGCGTCTAATTCTGGGATGTATGTTAAACCTGTGGGATTGCTAAATACAATCAAGTTTGTCCATGTTATCAAGTTTGACGAAGTCCAAATTCCGCCAGAATCGGATCGATAAAAGGTAGAACCCACTTTGATAAATTGATTAATTGCTGCGTATCCACTATTTGTTATCAAAGTGGTAGTCATATCAGTGGACACAGTAGACAAACTTGCAGAATGCGCAACATAAACTATAGAATTTATCAACTGTATGAATCTACAGCCTGTCAAAGCGACAGAAGTCCAAGTAATGCCGTCTGAAGAATAAGCAAATGAATTTGTCACGCTTGTAATAAATTTGGAATGGACATCGGACCATACTATAGATCCGGCTGAACTAGTCGGCGCGGTTGAAATATCTGTCCACGTTAATCCATCTGTAGATTTTATTAGACTTGAGTAAACGCCAGCGGAATAGCTACTTGCCGCGACGTAAATCCCCAATGAAGGAGAATATGCAACATCCGAAATGTTCCTAGCAATTGTATTAAATTGGTTAGAACCGGATACATCTAGGTATGCCTTGCGAAATTTGTATCCATCTGTTGATACGAATAAACAATCTGCGGACATTCCAAAGATAAGTCCGTTAACTTCCTTCATGTAATTTGGGCCCGTGTTTAAAGTTCCGGAATACGTAAATCTGGGAAATGCACAGGGTCTAGGTCTGAGTATACTTGCAACTCCATTAGTAGGGTCCTTTGAAAAATCTCCGCCCCTAGAAGCAAATACTATTTTTTTGTCAATAGGCGAATATGCGATTCCTGCAAGTTGTCCATCTAGCGGGTGCTTAAATCTGTTCCATTCTGTTCCAATTTTAGTATAGTAGACTTGAGTTTCCCATCCGGCGGGGTTTACAGATGTCACGTAAAAGCAATCATTCAAAAAGTAGATACGGTCCCACCCTGTTGTCAATTCTGATTCTACAGGGTTCCATGTATTCGCATCCGATGACCATTTATTTCCAGATGTGCTTGTTAAAAATTTGTTCACAAGCACAGCTGCGCTGTTAATAGCTATGAAAGTTCCGTTTCCGTATTCTACTCCTCTCCAAGCACCGGCGACTATTGTTAAAGCTGTAAATACTGGCACCGCCGTGTCCGTTGCGGTCTTTGAAATGTTTGTTCCTACAATCATGAACTTGGAATCTCCGTATGTGATAGCATAATTTCCATCTGTTGTAGTTACTGAAGTCCATGTGATAGAATCGGCGGAGTAATATTGTTTCGAAGGGCCGACAGCTATAGCAGTGTTATAGCCAACAGCAACACCTGTTAATCCAGTCATTGCAAATGCCTGATCCCATGTAATTCCGTCTTGAGATGTATAAATTCCCGACGATGCTACTCCATAGAATTTGCCTTTATGTGGAACCCACTTGACAAATGTTATAGACAGAGTTGTAACATTAGAAGTCCAAGCTGATCCAGAAGTACTCAATAGTGTAACGTTCTTTCCCACTATCAAATATTTTTGCAAGTCTACTGAATAAGTAATGTCGTAGTAATCTCCTGCTGGTAGTGACAAATTATTGGAAAATGTCATACCTGCGGTTTGTTCACTCCCGAATTCAACTAAGTCTTTCACTTGGCCGTATACTTTTTTTATCCCAGAAATAGACTTGTTGCTATCTGTGACAAGTACTTTGCTAGCTGATGCAGATCCAGGAGTTACCCCTGTGAAATAATCAGTTGCGGGTACGGCTGTCTCGGCTGAAACTGTGGGGTCAATCAATACTCCGTTAGCAGTTATTGATTTACATCTTACAACATTAAGACCATTGATTGTATTGGTCGAATCCGGAATTAGAGCCTTTCCCGCAGAAGCAGTCCCGGGCGTTGCGTTTAGAACGTCTAATGAACTATTACTGAGCGTGGCTTGTCCTGATGTAGTTGTCACTGTTGCTACTTCTGCTGCATAATTACGAGTGTTAAACAAAGCAGAAGGGGCAGAGACGTTATAACCAACAGCTAGGTCTTCTAAATCAGTGCCGGCAGTTATTGTCTTTTTAACAACTTTGCCTGATGTGTCTTTGTTTACTTGAAACGACATTATACATACGTGATTATTTTTTGGGTGCACCTCCGGAAGCAAAAAAATTAAGCGTGTTAATATAATGTCGTTTAACATCACAAGAGACGCAAATAAAAAGCCCGTGTTTAAGACCATTACAAGGCTAAACAACAATGCACTATTAAATCAATTGGTAGACACCAAACCAGCTGGGTCAAATACTGTTGTGTTAAACTCACTAACCATAGGATCCACTAACGTGACGCCGACAACTGCCACACAGTTAGCGCCGGTTACAGCCGTTACATTAGGAACAGCAGCAGCAAGCAAGGCTATTGTTATCGATTCTACAAAAGACTTGAACGGAATCAACAAATTGTATTGCTCCCAGATTTATATCAACAATGTACTTCTCAACCCGAGTATATTTTCAGGAGGCGCTGTTTCTGTTTCAAGTAATGATGCTTCTCGGACAGAGTTAACAGGTGTGACTCCGGGCACTGCATCTGCAAGCAAAGCAATTATAGCAGGCCCTAGTTCAAAAACCGCGGGCGTGAATGTGTTGTCAACCGAGTCCATTGAAAATAATGAGCTTCTTGTTAATCGTAAAAACAATAATATTATCATTGGGCCAACCACGGGATTAGTTCAAAACTCGCGTTACAACGCAACAAGTTTTTTAAACGCATTCATTTCACCAATTTCTGTAACGACATCAAACTCAACTGCCGATATCTCATGGCAGTTGTGGAATCCCACACTAGAACTACATTTTGCTTCATTCAATGACAACACAGTAAAGACTTCGCCGGATGCCATAAATTGGACAACAGTGTATACACATGCTTCCGGATGTAGAAATCTCACTTACGCCCAAGGCAAAACCATTATAACCGCAGGAGCTGGCGTAGTTTGGACAGCCAATGGAACTCAATGGTATGGCAATACTAACATTGCTTCTTACAACATTGGATGTGTCGCTTATAGCTCTGATCTAAACATGTATGTAGCAGGCGGTACTAACGGCCTGTTTTTGTATTCATACGATTTGTCCACTTGGTATGCCGGAGAATCTCCGAACGCCAACTACTTGGATGTCAAATGGTGTAGAAATAGATTCATTGCATGCACTGACAACCAAACTAACGGATTGTATTTTTCATTAGACGGAATTAAATGGACAGGCAACACACATACAAGTCAGTCCCAAGGAAATATTAAGTGCGTGGGATATTCTCCTCACCTTAACACTATCGTTGTACCCACAGGTGCAAACGCCGGTAGAAGCAACCGCGTTGGTTTCTATTCACAAGACGGTGGTGTAACGTTTCGACCATATTATATAAATGGCGGTGGAGATGTGGAGTTCTACAGAGTAGATTGGGTTCCAGAGTTTGAGCTATTCATCGGGGTTACAATTTCATATCGTTGTTTAGGATTCTCTCCCGACGGAATCAACTGGAGAGTGATACAACATTCAACAACTGGGACATACTGCTCAATCACATACTCTCCAAAGTATAAATACTTTATAGCCAAGCAGAGTTCATCTGCTACTTATTTGCAGTTTGCCAACAATATTTTTAACAGACCGTCGAAAAGCAACTTTTGGACTTTCGACGGAACTTCTATTGGTTTCAACAGTTCAAGCACTGCAATGATAAATATCGGTTCTGAAAATGACAAGCTAGTTAGATTTTCTAATATATCAAAGACAAACCCTTGTGAAATTAATGTGTCAGGTGGGGTTACTACACTCTTAGCAAACGAGATTAACTTCATATGTACAACCTTATCATTTCCAGGAGGAGATCCTATAAACACCGCAGCTTTATACAAAGTCAGTTCATTGACATCAAAGTTTATAAAGAACACATTGCAGGGAATGCTTCGAACTGATACCACATCTGTAGGAGGTTCTGCTTGGTCTGGAACTATTTCTTCCGATTTCGCGGGGAATGCAGTTGGTACGGCATCGGCAAATAAATTTTTACTCACTGATGAAAATGATGCCGTTTCAGGTCTGACAAGTATTGAAGTTAACTCTGTCAAAATGGACAACTACATTTTGACAAATTCAAATGGAACTACAGAAGTTGACTTGGGCAAGAAGTCATTACAAAAACCTGTAACGGCTATGACTTCACTTAGTCTTAACACGGCATTAAGTACTGTTGTTGCTTCGTATAATGGCGCGCCTTCTACTACTGACGTTGTCCGATACTTTAAAGAAATAGACTTACTGTTCTATGCACAAGCTTCAACCTTTTATGTAAGACAACACGGAAACACTGGTGTAGTTGCTTCAGTGTCTATAGCAAAGACAACTCTGTTTGCTGGTTCCAACCCTACGATAAATGATGTTGTCTATTTCAAAGAAACAGGAATGTTATACTTTTGTACAAATGCTGGCATATTCCGCGGAAGGAGTCTATTTAGTTTATGTAAGGTTAACATGATTTCGGGAGTTAACGAGAACTCTGAAACAATTGCATACAGCCCTGTTCTAGATATTTATGTCGCGTGTTCATTAACATCCACTATGATTTCAAAGAACGGAATTGACTTCAAAAAAATACCAGATGCGCGTTATACAGATGGTTTGCTGTTTGTGAGATGGGCTCCGAATTGGAATATATTCATAGGAGTTGCTAGAACGTCTACGTCCACGCGTGCCCTGTTTGTTTGGTCTGAAGATGGTCAGATGTGGGATCATTTAGAATACACAGATAACTTAGGTGTTAAGGGGTCAACAATTACTTCACTTGTATTTTGCTCAAAGTTGGGAATAGCATTAGCTTCATTTGCTAACGGAATTTATTACTCCTACGATGGTAAATTCTGGAGCTTTTATAACTACACCACAACAATAAATGCGATTACTTGGCACCCTGAACTAGAAATATTCACCTGTCCAAGCTCTACTACAAGTACCGCTTTGTTGAGTTACTCTTACGACGGTTTAAATTGGATTCAGTTGAAAACTCCGACAACAATACCGTCTGCCTCATATGCCTCTTTTACTAACAAGTGGGTTTACATTGATAAATCTGGGGGATTGATAAATACTTCAACTTCAACAACTGTCGGATTGGCGTATTTGCAAATAGATGCTACCATCACACCAAACAGTTGCGCAGTTGAAGACTCGAATAATTTTTCAGTGGACATTGTTAATAACAGAGTTGGACTTGCGGTCACGACTCCGCAATTTTCTCTTCATTTGGGAGAAGACTTGGCATTCAAGCCAACAAGTTCTGCTTGGACTACAAGTTCAGATGAGCGTTTGAAAGAAGAGATTACAGACGCAGACTTAGATGAATGTGTTAGAATTGTTTCAAAGATCAACCCTAAGACTTACACGTGGATCAGTGACAACAAAAAACAACTTGGCTGGATTGCTCAAGAAGTTGAATCAGTTTTACCAAAGGCTGTTAGTACAAAAAATATGTACGGACTAACTGATTGTAAGACTCTTAACAATGACCAACTTATTGCTTGCATGTATGGCGCGGTGCAGAAACTGTTAAAAGAAGACTCAGAGCTAGAAGAGTACTTTGAATAGACGCGCGGATAATGTGAAAGTGATTTTTTTGATTGCAATTTTGACAATGGTAATATAATGCTGTCAAGAACTTCAGACAAGCGTGTTGTAAAGAAAACAGTCACACCGTCGGCAATGCCTTCTGTCGGCAATGTGAGCATGATAGGCAAGGCTAACATTGATATTTCCAATGTGACTGTTAATGGACAAACTATTTCATTAGACGCAAATGCAATCGGTTATGTAGATGCTGTAACTCCCGGGACGGCTCAGGCTAACAAAGCCGTTGTTGTTGACTCCAATAAAAGTATTTCGGGTTTGGAAGACATTTCAGTAAACCAGTTATACGTGAACAATGAAATAGTCACAGGAATAGTTAATACTGGTGCTACAGTTTCAAACAGTGTTTACCTCAATGACATACAACCTGGAGTTTCTCGACCAAATAAGATTGTATCAACCGACTCAAACAAAAATACAAACGCCAACTTAACCGCTAGCAGTATTATTGCAAATGGAGGAACCGTACAAGCGGAAACTATCAACTGTTCAACAGGCACTAATTACATGATGCAAAATTTAGACTTCTATGACAGAAAAAACATTCAAGTGTCTACTTCATTCGCATACATGACAGATACACAGACCTTAAAGGTTGAGAAGTATTTTAAAATAGGTAAGGTTTACGTCGTCACAGCGTTGAACACAGCTACCTACACAACGTCAGTTAAAGTCATGAGAGACATTCACTCAAGTACTCCCGGTCAGTACTTTACTGCTAACAGTTGTGCTCTTGTACAACATTATTATTGTTCTTACAATGCGACCACTGGAGTTCATATCATTCCAATTTTAGTGTACACAAGCGGACAATATCAATTGTTGGTTTACACTTCGCCGGCGGGGGACCCATCAACTTGGTCAACTGCGTGGACAACAACAACAGTTAGTACATGTACTGCAGCCGGTCAATATGTCGGATCCTTACATCCTCCGGCTGTAAGGTGGTCTACCCTCTTGAATAAATATGTGATGATGGGACATAGTACGCTAAACACAGATACGTACAAAACTTCTTTCACTAGACTATTCGGATCTACCGACGGTATAACTTGGAGTGTCATAAGCACAAGTCCGCAAACCGCTGTCCCAATTGCACAATTGATAGTTACGGACAGTTACTTATTTCTGTTCGATACGACAACTACTTACTATTGGTCATCAAACGGAACAACATGGAATTCTAAAACTTTGGCGGCAACAGTACTAACAGGCGGATTGGCAGTGTGTATGGTTTACTACCCGGAGTTAGATATTGTATTCTCATTTAATCAAGGCAACAGAAAGGCTTCTACGATATTCAGCTTGGCCGCAGGTGCGACATGGAATCAAAGTGATATATCTTATAACATGATTATAGCTGCAGAGGCCCTTCCTATTTATCAAAATGGACTATTGACTTGTGATTCTACAATTCTCGGCACTCAATCGTTTATTTGGGATCCTGCTACTAATGCTCTTTTTAATGTTCCTGGTCCAGTAATGGATGGGCTTGTATACTTCATTAGCTATAGAAGTGCTACATTTGCGAGTTCTTGGTGCTGGCGCTATACTATAAACTTAAACAAAACAGAGAAACATGTAGTTATGCCTCCTGAAACATTTTTAACTTTCGAACATAAAAGTCGTGGCATCATTAAACACTTCGACTGGTCTGAGCCTCTTCAGCAATATGTTGTAATTGGCAATATGGACGACGGATTTAACACAGCTAATGCTACCACTTTGAATGTTTATTTTTCAAGGGACTTAGAGAATTTTACTTATGTAAATGTGTTTCCAGTAACAACAGTTACACATGTTTGTGTAAATCAACAAAACGGTGCTATCTATTTCTACAAAGAAAACGGTATAATGACAGATACATATGTTAGTGTTGACAATTGCAAAACATTTACTAATCCTTATGTGAGCACTGGTCCGTGTCGGGGAATTTACTATGTTGAGTGTTTAGGAACTGTTGTTACAAACTCATATAATTACTTTTTAGTGTCAGTGGGAAACCCGGCTTCATATATGAGTACAACTCACACTATTGAAATGAATTATGGCAATTCATTGTCAAATGTTAGTTTTGACCCATTTACACTAAATTTAACTTTTACGGGATCATCAACAACTGGAGCACAAGGTAATCTTATGGGTGTAGTTGCGGGCGCTTCTGCCACTGGGGCTAATCGATTCGGCATGCTTGAAAGCTTTGGCGTTCAGGGATATGCCATTACAGCTTCTTATGCTCCTCTTGCACCTGCTCCTTGTACATTGAATAAAAATGCGGTATCTATTTCAAGTTCTTCTTCTGTTGCAAGTAGTTATGTTTCTGGCAATACTTATCCTGTCGCAACTTGGGTAGACTCTTTGGGAATCTATGTGACAGTACTGCCAAACACTGGATACACAACAGCCAATAGATTAATTTATTCATATGACGGGAGAGTATGGATTGAACCTGCGTTAAACGCCGCGGCTTTTAATACTTGGTCAGGGGCTGCAAGCGTATTTGACTCGGTTAAATATGACAGAAGAACCGGTAGACTGTATTTACTTGGAACAAATGGATTCTATCAAACAATTCATTCAACAAAGGGACTAAAGCTCGATCAGATTAAATCTGTGGATCTAATGACAGCAGGGTCAAGTGAATTATGGCCTATTTCCCAAGTTGCTAATGTTCAAGTGAATGACTTGGTGTATTGCAGGGGTCAATACATTGCTTGTTACAATGGTGGACTATACACTGGTCAACGTGTTGGCCTAATGACACAAATTACAAGAGCGGGCAATTGGAAATGCGCAGCCGCTAGCCCTTCGACAATAGTAATTATGTCATCAGGATCTGTATTGTATGGCGCAACTGCAGGTTCTTTGTCGAGCGTTTCTCTTTCCGGAGATTGGCAATCTGTAAACTGGTCTAATGAAGTTCAAAAGTTCGGCGCTTGTTGCGACGGAACATTGGCTTGGTCTTCCGATGGGTCAACTTGGACAACACTATCACTTGCAGGATCTTGGACTTCCATTAAGTATTCAAATGGCGTTTGGATTGCAACTGGCCTGAATAAGATTGCCATTTCATCAGATTCATCAACAGCTAGCACTGTGTCAATTACTGGCGATTGGCGAGATTCCGCTTTTGGCGGACAGTGGCTATTAGTCGGCCAAGGGTGTGTTGCTTTTAATACGAATGTCAATGATACTACTACTTGGAATGTCACACCAGCAGGAATGTATACTTCTGTTCACTATAATGATAATATCCGCCAATTTCTGTTGACTGGCAGTGATTACTCTGTGTATGATCAAAGAAGTAACACGTTTATGGCCCAAACGGCAAACGCTAGTGCTAGATCTGTATGGCTTCCAACGATGCAGGCGTACTATTTACTAGGATCTACCATTATGACAACAAATATTTTGGGGTACACTCTTGACAATACAATCTGTTCTAATGAGTTGTATCGCGCAAAGATCGGTACCGGCTCCACCAGTGCTTTAAGTTCTTCTATTGGTTCATCTTTACCTCTTACTAATGGAAGCATTTGTACACGAGTAACTACTTCAGATGTTGTTTCAATGTTGTCTTTGAAGAATAACTCTGATGGTTCAGAGATGTTGATTAAATCATTGGGAACAAGTGGCATTTCGATGGAGTCGGCTAGAGGATTTAACTTAGCCACTTCGTCGATCAAAATTAACAGTTTGACCATTCCGGGGCTTTCAGATTTTAGTTTCACAACCGCCGGGGCCAGTACAAGCGGTTATCTTTCATTAGACGGTTCGAATAACTTCAGCTATCCTTCTTTAACGGTTGACTGCCTTGTGATAAATGGAATTGTATGTAGTTCGCTAACAGTACCCGACACAACTGCGGGTACTCTAGAAGCAAACAAGTCGGCCAAGCTTGATTCTAACAAGTCTTTGACTAATGTTAACCAGTTAGAATCCTTCTTATCATTTGATGTGCTTTTAGCAAACGCTTCCCGGCCGTCTTCTTTTGCTAAGTATTCTAATGGCCAAGCCACTACAGACTGTTCTTCCAACACTGCGAAGGATATGTGTTATCATCCTAATCTGAAGTTGTATGCCGCTGTTTCTAATGACATAGGGACAAACACGGCCACTAACTTGGAGCGTTTGTACATTATGGTTTCAAAGGACGGAATTAATTGGAACAAGTGCTACACGGGAGTAACCGGGTATGCAAACAGAATTATACCAGTGTATTCCGGCACGGGAATGTACAACTCTTTGGGAATGGATTCTGACTGCTTTATGATTTGTTTAGAAGCAACGGCCAGTACGTACAAAGTATTGGTTTCTTACGACTTGGTTTCATTCTATAACTTGAATGCAAATGCCCTACTGACTCTAACTTCGTTTGAATCATTCTATGGAGCTAACTCAACGGTATACACAGGGGAATGGTCTACTTCCACAAACTGTTCATTGATTGTTCATAAGGCTCAAGCAGCTCCCGATAAGATCGGCGAATTTTCCAATACTTTAGTACATGCAATTACTCTTGTAAGTAATGGATGTGCCAGTACAAGCATTGTGCACGCGATTCGAATACCGAGCAGTACAGGCAATATGACTTATGTGGACACAGCTGGGTTTGGATACGGTAATGTTAATAGTGCTATGAATGTTGTTACTGCAACTGGTTACACGATTACATCTGCGGACATGGCTTACAACTTCAATGGAACTGCAAATAATTTCATGAGAGTAGCTACTGTATCTGGTGGTATTTTATACGGAACCACAACAACTGTTACATCAATGACACAGGTAACGTTTTTAACTGTCGCTGCCGGGGTTAACTTTAAATCCGTGGTATGGAATTCTTTTATTAGAAGATTCTTAATAGTAGGCGATGCGGGAAATATATACATATCCGGAGTTGGATCAGTGACAACTTGGACCAAAGTAACAATACCAAATGGTTTCGTTGGGGTAACTTGGAATTTAGCAAGACATGCCGCAGACCAGGGATTCTTAGTAACTCATGACAACAACGGCATGGCAGTTACTGGATCTAAAATTTGTAGAGTTACTCAAGATGGCACGTTTATACAAATGAATGGGTCATATGATAGGGCATTGGCCCAAGGTGCTTATCTGCCTGCGAGTGGAGGGCAATCAGGTGTTTACGTTGTTCCTATTACTTACAGTGCGTACAATGAAAACAAGATTCTATACTCTTACGACGGAATTGCATGGACTCCGACATGTCCTATGGCTGACGGGGTTTCAAAGATAATCGCAGTTCCAAGTTTGAATAAACTGTTTGCAATCACTTCTGCGAGAAGTATTTTGATGTCAACAGACGGGATAAGCTGGTCGGTTGTGTATACTCATTCTAATGTCGCGATGACGTCCAACGAAATAATATTCGGTGAAAGATTAGTCGTATTATTTAATGGGGCACTTGTTGATAATGTGGTTACTTCAGTGGATGGCACTGTGTGGGCTGCCGTTTCAATGGGTACTGCCGCGGTTAAATCAGTCGGGTACTTGCCTACAATTAGTAGATACTATCTAAGCTATGATGATACATTATATTCCGGGTTCTACACCGATAACTTTGTGTCATCAACAGCTGTTTCCGTAGGTGGGCGTAATATAAACTATTTCCCTTCATTGGGCAAGTTACAAATGTATAACACTCAAAATTCTACGTGTTACTCTTCTTCAGATTGCGCCACATGGACTACTACCACAATGACAAATAATCTCACTAATGCCAGTGTTGCTGCCGCTTACTACTTCGGCCGTACTTATTTGACAGTGCCTTCTGTTGGAGAAGTCACCGTCTACGCAATTGATCCAGCCGGAGCTTGTCTTTGGGGACTTGCAAACAACGTGGTAACAATGTTAGGTGCATTTGAAGGTGGCATGAAAGCAGATAACTACAACTTCCTCATTTACAACTCTGACCAAAATATGATCATGACTTACAAATCGACCAGCGGCAGTCGCCCTGGTGAAGCATTCCAACTAATGGACTTAAATGAGTCGGCCGTCAAAAAAAATAGAGAAATCCCAATTGACTATCTAGACAAGTGTTATTCCGATCAGCCGTTAATAGGAGATTACCAGTTAGTTCAAAAGGCTAACAGTACTCTAGATGGCGGAAATGCGGATTTAACTGTTTTGTCAGCATCTCGCGGAACATGGTATTCTACTACCACTCCTTCTTTCAATTGTATGGCATGGTCGCCAACTGTTGGTTTATTTGTTGGATTGGGAGGTTCTATTTTGAGTACATCTCCCGACGGAAAAACTTGGACGGCCAGAACTTCAGTTTCCAATAATGGATGGCAAGCTGTTAAGTGGATACCTTTCATTAATAAATATGTTGCTGTGGCTGGCGGCGGCTCTAATCGCGCTGCATGGTCATCAGACGGAATAAGTTGGACTCCGGTGGCAATTGGCGCCATTCTAGATGCTGGCGATTGGAGATCAATAGCTACAAACGGGACAATAATAGTAGCCGTTGCGGGGTTAACGGGTACTAAGCGAGTTATGACTTCTACGGACGGAATGGCCTGGACTGCTGGATCTTCTGCAGATGAAACTGCGGCCTGGGGTAGTGTTGCTTGGTCTTCAGATTTGGGTCTTTTTGTTGCAGTTGCTAGCTCTGGTACTACCCGTGCTATGGTGTCAAGTGACGGAATTAATTGGACATTAAGACCCACCGGGTATGATACTCTTTCATGGTTGGGAGTTGAATGGATACCTAACATAAAGGCATTTGTTGCTGTTGGCACAAGTACCGCAACTGCTATGATAATGTCATATAATGGTTATGACTGGTTTGCCAATACTTCATTCGTTGGATATGCGTTATACGGCATAATGTGGTCTACAACTTTGAACAGAATTTGTGTATGGTCAATTAACGCAGCTTATAGGATATACACTAGTCCAGATGCATTTAACTGGCATTATGCATTAGGTGCAGGTACCACGATTTCCCCAACTTGTATGTCAGATGCTAGATCTATTAATACCGTTCTTGCAGGGGTAGCAAGTGCTACGTGGTATGTTAATGACTATCAAAGTCAAATAGCGTATTCTAGAAATGTGAATCAGGCTTCTAACGTGTTTATAAATTCCTCTGTATATTCTACAACCTTTAACAAATGGTATGCTGTTGATAATTCAACGGGGCAGAATAAGCCTTCAGGTATATATACTTCAACTGATGGGTTTTTGTGGGAATACACGAATGCTCCAAACTTAGCATATCCTAAAATAATACAAGCCACTATTTCCGGAGTTCCGACATTAGTGGCTTTATCAGGTTCGAACCCAGTGTCTACCATGAATGTTCATCTATCAACTGACGGAATCAACTGGCGTTCTTATTCTATAGGAGATTCTACCACTACAAGTTGGGCTGGCATAGAGTGGTCTTCATCATTATCACTTTTTGTGGCTATAACAAGCTCGGGTACTAAAAGAGTATATACTTCACCAGACGGTAAAGTATGGACTGCACGCAATAGCGCAGACGATACTAAGGCATGGTACAAACTTGTATGGGCTAGCGGCGCAGGTGGTACTGGTAGATTTATTGCGACTGCCTTAAATATCGCTAATAATTTTATGTATTCTTCAGACGGAATCAATTGGTCCCCTTCTTCTTTTAGTGACACAACTGTTGCGCCATATGGTATGGCGTATTCTAGTTCGTTGGGCCTGGTAGTTGCCGTGTGTCCTACTGGTACCTATAGAATATTAACATCACCTGACGGAAATACCTGGACCGTGCGTGTGACAAGTACTCAGTATATAGCTGCTTTCTACAATGTGTCTTGGGAAGGAACTTACTTTGTTGCGCAATGTAGTTCAGCGATAGGTGCCTATTTCGTGAGTTACGATGGAATCAATTGGTTCAGCAAGCATATCCCAATATTAGCAAGTACAGTGGCTATTTCTGGCGCTGTTAGAAACAATAGAATGGTGAGATATGTATCTAACTCGTTCCCAACTATGATAGATAATTATCTCAACTTTCCAAGTCTGGTTGCAAATACTAATGTGATTCAAAATATGGTCTATGTTAATGGTACACTTGTTGCTATTACAACAACAACATCATTTAAGACAATGAGATCAACTAATTTCCACACATGGACTAATGTGGCATCATATCAGCCAACTTACACATGGATAGGAGCTGCGACAAATGGAACAAATATATACGCATCAGCAACTAACGGAACTATTATGGGGTCAACTGACCAGGGAGCCACGTGGTCCTTATCCGGTGGGCTCACTACATCAAATTTACGCAATGGCTGCTATGGAGATTCTGGATATATATTTGTTGGATCCACTTCTACAAACAGATTAGTAACCTCTTCAACAGGTTCATCTTGGTCTGCATCTACTCTATTAGACTCTAAGACAATGCTTGGATGTTGTTTTGGCGGGCCAGTTGGATCAAAGAAATATATAGTTGTTGGCGGTCCGGGTGCCGGAAGTGTTTGTTATTCTCCTAATTTTACTGGATGGAATTTCGCAAATTCTGCAGATGCATTAACTACATGGATGAATGTAACTTGGTCAGATGCACTGCAGTTATTCATAGCAGTTGGAATTCCAGGGACAAGCAATGTCAACATCATGACTTCCCCGGATGGGATCAACTGGACAGCAAGAACTAGTCCCTTGGGAACTGCCAATATGTATGGTGTCGCCGCTGGTTCTAATTGTGTCGTGGCCGTGGGTATGACATCTGGAGTTTTCTTTGTGTCTAGTGATGGAATCAACTGGTCCTTGCTAAACACAGAAAACACGACTGATTCTGCGTATAACGTAACTTATATTCCCTCAATAGACACGTTTGCGATTGGTGTACTTTCTGGAAACAATACTGTTCATTATTATCACCACATCACTGCAGACACAACTTCGGCCATTTCAAATTATGATGATTCTTCATCAACACTAACTTGTGCCACTTGGACAGGATCAAAATTTGTGGGCGCATGCATTAGTAATCCAGCATGTTTCATGGTTTCACATGATGGTAAAAATTGGTCAAGAAATACTTTAGCAAGTTCTACCGCCAATGTGTTCTATGGAATCGCATATGGAACCCCGAGTGCTGTACCTGGCGGAATTTATGTTGCAGTTAGCAACACCGGAACAAAGCGCATATCATATTCATATGACACGTTAAAATGGACTCAAATAGCTGCACCTGATGACACAGCACAATGGTCTAGTATTAAGTATGCTAAGGGAATATTTACAACTGTAAGATCAGCGGTATCGATGTATTCTACTAATGGAACTACTTGGGCCCTTGGTACCGCAACTACCGCTACCGGCAATTACTTCGGAATCGAATATTCTCCTTCGTTAGACTTATTTGTCGCAGTTGCACCGGCAGGTACTAACCAAATAGCCACCTCTACTGACGGAATCGCATGGACGGGACGAACTGCTCCTAATACTAATGCATGGCATGGTATTGCGTGGTCGCCCACTTTGGCAATGTTTGTGGCAGTTGCTAATTCCGGAACTAATAAGGCTATGTACTCATACAATGGAATCAATTGGAATCTTTCAACTTCTTCTAATGAAACAGCGAGCTGGGGTAGAGTAATTTGGGCGAGTGGTCCCGGGGTATTCATAGCTACAAACCAAGCAGCTTCCACCTCATCGAATATTATGATTTCAAAAGACGGAATTAACTGGGTCTCAAGAAGATATCCTAACGGAACTTCTCAAACATTGGATTACGGACTTGCATATTCTCCAGAGTTAGACATTACTATATTTGCAAACAACACCGGAACAAGGGGACACTGGTTCAAAACAGAGCAACCATACTCACTTACATTGCCATATGATATCAAATGGGACATCAAGTATGTAAAACAATTGGGACAATTTATAGCCATGAAGAAAAATGCGGTTACTGCAGCTTCTCTTTCTCTGTACAGTTCAACTGATGGTTATTCATGGGCCACATTTGCCAGTCCTAGTGCAAGTGTCTCCGAAGTAACTGCATTTGCAGACTTACCTGTTGATGACGGATTTGTCATGGCTAAGGGAGCTGCTGCCTTTCAAGCTTGGTTTCCGGGAGCCGCGGCTGCTGAAACTTCAGTTGCAAGTGTTGGCAATGTGCGCTCTTTGTTATTTAGTAGATATCTGGGCGCGTTGATAATAGGTGGCAGCAACGGTTCTTATTCTCTGTACAGAGTCAACAAGACAGCATGGACCTTTGCTCTGATAAACACAGTTGCTCTTCCTACAGCAATCAGTATAGAAAAGATCGTTTACATAAATGGAATCCATTTATTCATTGGACCGACTTCATATTACTGGACAAAAGATTTCACAGTGTACACGTTGGGATCACTTCCGACGGGAACTTGGTATTTCTGCACTGACTCTCTTGAAACTCGTCTAGTTGCTGTTAACGAAACTGGAACAATAATGTACACGGATGACGCAGTTAACTGGTCTACTGTTGTTACGGGATCGAGAAAATGGGGTAACGTTTGCTACATTGAAGAGTTCAATGCATTCATTGCATGTGACATGCTCGCGAGTTCTTCGTTGTTAGTGTCAGTAGACAAGGGATTAACATGGCAAACTGTCGGATTACCAAGTTCAGTAAAAGTGTCATCAATTGCTTACAATCCTTACATAGATTCATTTGTTATCGCAACTATCGGATCTGGCCTTATGACAACAGTTGTTTCTCTTCCTAAAATTGCCGCGCCCGGAAACGTATTGAGATACCAAAACCCTGTAAGTGTTACCACGGGGGTGTCTAGCAACGGCGGTAAGATATTCAATATTAATTCAAAGGGCGGAATTACATTTGGTTCATTGCAAGTAAGCACATATGATACATGGACAACTGAAAACGTTCCTTTGCTATCATTGCAATATGATTCAGCATACAAGCCAAGTTCCGGATCTTGGACAGTGACTTCTGATATGAGATTGAAATCTGATATCACAAGGCTAGAGCCGCAAACTGCGACAGAGATTCTCAAAAATATAGAATTGTATTACTACAAATGGGCTTCCGAAGTTGACGCTGAAGACGAACACAAACTCGGGTGGATCGCTCAAGAAGTTGAAAAGGAGGTTCCTTCTGCTGTCAAAACAATTTCTGCTTATGGTTATGATGACTTTAAAGCCTTGTCTAGTGATCAGCTTATTGTTGTAATGCACGGATGTTTACAAGACTTAATAAAGAGATATTCTGATCTCAAAAAAAAGCTCAATGAATAGACACGCGTCTGAATAATCTTTTGAAAGAATAAAATTATACATTGTATATCTCTGGTAGCTCAGTTGGTTAGAGCGTGTGGCTGTTAACCACAAGGTCGCCGGTTCGATCCCGGCTCGGAGAGTTTATTTTTTTGATGGTTGTAATACATAATCAACACAAATGGTAAACATTAAATCACTTTCATCAACAGATCCAAAACTTGGACAACTCAGAGATTCAGAATTATTCAGAATAAGCGATCACAACAATTTGTATCTAAGAACTCAATCTGTAAACAGAAGAATTCTATGTAGTACAGTAGATCTAAAATACGGGGTTGGCACTTCTATGCCAACTCTGAAAATGGACATAGACGATGTAAACGGACAATGTCTAAATCTTTTGAGAAACGGGGGCCAAACAGCGACTTTGACTATTGATTCATTGGGTTCGCTAGTTGTAAATGGGTCAAACGGGGTTTCTATAAATTCTTTGACATTGGATACAGCATTGTCTTCTACGGAGGGGGGAACTGGTCAAACTGATTATCTAGATGGCGATATCTTGGTTGGAAATAATAACAGTCTAATGAAAGTAAATAAATCTTCTTCTATCGGAATGCAGCTTGTCACTACTTCAACTGGCTTGCAATGGTCAAGTCATGTAATTGGTCGGCACTTGTTTAAATCTCCGCCGCGGATAGCAGGCCAGGGAATTTACATAATCTATAAACTGCTATGTCGAAACTATCTGGATACGAATTTCATTTCATTGACAAATATTGAAGTAAACGCAATGACAAAAAGATTAAGCAGTGCATCTTTGGGAAATGCGCTAATAACAACTGACGTAACTACTATTTCATTGAACGGGAATAATTTTATTGCAAATGACGCATTATGTGTGGGATCCGAAGCTAGAAAGATAATTAGCGCCACGTCAACTTCTGTAACTGTTGCAAGTGCGTTTACTTTGTATAACAAATGGGTGCTGGCAGGAACAGCGGCTTTGGCTACCACTCAGTTCAAATTTGGAACAAGATCATTGAACACAACAGCAACTACAATGTTTGCAACAGCAACAATCGGGTCTAACATTGCCGAAAGTGTCAACACTTGGACTGTTGAGTTTTTCTTTAGAGCCAATGCAGTAACCGCGGCGTTATCTTTGGTTGCAAGTAACGCGGCTAACACACTTGCAATCAACTTGGCAATAGTACCAGCAAATATTACTGTTTCATTAGGCCAGGGCACGACTTTTAATATTATGAATGCAGTTCGTTTAGCAACTACAGCGATTACGGCGAATGCTTGGTTTCACTTTGCTTTGTCTTACGACGGATCTAATTACAGATCATTTATAAACGGGGTTTTACAAAACACAACAGCCTCGGCTCTTTTAATCCCTATCACGACATTTGATTCTATAAAAGTCGGGGGTGGTGCGTCTACGTATAACGGGTTTATAGACGAGTTTAGAATATCTAGAGTAGCTAGATACACTGCCGCGTTTTCACAACCAACTGCTTCTTTTTCATTAGACGCAAATACAGTTTACTTACAGCATTTTGAAACATTATTAGACGACAACGGAAGTGGAACAGTCCCATACTTTCGAAACGTGTCTTACGACGCAGTTCATTTGTTGTACACATATGCAATAGAAAACAACTGCTATGTTTCTCCACGGCCTAATGAATCATCATTAGTAGATTTACCAGTTGCAACTGATAACATCCGAAAATTGCATATCTATCATTTGATGACATCCGGTGTGCCGTATGTTATCACAAAGCATGGAGAGTGGCACATGTTTCAGCCTTTTATAGCTGGTGTCTCTGCTTCAACTGCTGTTGCTGCAACAACTTACTATGCTAACGACATTACTCCTCCCGAGGCCACAATGATAAAATTATTGGTAACTCATAATCATGTTGGGACTGTTAGCTGCGGTGTTTCAATCGGGTCTAGTGCAGGCTGGTTCAACACTTATCTAACAACTGCAACAGCGGGGTCTACTCAGTTGATGATTGAGGTGCCAATTTTCAACGGCACGTTCCAACATTATTTAACATCCGCGGCGTCGACTACTAGCTACTCTATTTCTATCGTGGGTTTCTTTGTTCCGTCTGAGAGTTAGGTTGCGGATCTGTTAATCACTTTTGCGAAGCAGCGTTGCGTTGCTATTCTTTCATCAGGCCGTTAAGAAGTTCTTTGACAAAATAGTTACATTCCGAAATTTGCACATTTGCGAAGCAGCGTTGCGTTGCTATTCACGCTAAAGACTTTCATCAGGCCGTTAAGAAGTTCTTTGACAAAATAGTTACATTCCGAAATTTGCACATTTGCGAAGCAGCGTTGCTTTGCTATTCAC